>ERZ778503.736-NODE-736-length-25932-cov-8.169919_pt1 | contig 25932 bp, 17 predicted proteins | sample MGYA00510047_ERZ778503 | MGnify/ENA primary metagenome ERZ778503 (study PRJEB29527, sample SAMN07138965) | mouse gut metagenome | material: feces | host: mouse | place: China:Nanjing | collected 2016-01-25 ... | reverse complement strand
TTCTGAAAATCAACATTTTCCTGCTTATTCTCTATTGAGTTTCCGAGAGTGCTCGGATACTACCGAGCACAGCTTCATCTGATGCCTGTATAAATTGGTTCAATTCCTTACTTTTCTGCTCCACTTCCGCAACACTTGTGTGAATGCCATCAACCATGTCCTGACTCATTTTCGCCAGTTTTCCAACTTCCTCTGCCACCACTGCAAATCCTTTTCCCTGATCTCCAGCGCGCGCTGCCTCAATACTTGCATTCAAGGCGAGAAGATCGGTTTGATCTGCGATTTCACCAATTCCAAATAAACTATTTCTAATTTTATCAAGTGCCTGTTGTAATGAATTAAATGTCTCTGACATGTTCCGAAAGTTCTCCTTCACAGAACTAGCATCCTGCCGCAGACGCTCCATCTGATTCTGTGCATCTACCACAGATTGGTCAATCGCTGTCTCGACAGCATTAAATCGGTCAGCAGCAACTGTAATCTCCTGAAATCCATCATCCATGGCATTAATATCATCACGCAAGCCTATAATGTCATTTTGCAATCCAACAAGCTGTTCACTTGCATAGCGCATCTTCTGTGTTGTCTGAAAAACATCACCTGCCAATTCATCCACCACCTGACAGGCACCTTTCAACGCATAATCCAACGGATATTTATCAAATTCTGTTCGTCTCTGCGGTTCACTATCGATTGCTTTTTTGTCTCTAAATAATCTCAACGTACATTCCCCCTACTCAAATGCCAGACAGCACATTGTCTGATTTACAAACTGTGTATTATAATGTTCTCCTACACCTACCATGCCAGCATGAGAGAAACTGCGACACATATCCGCAAGATAGTCATCCCAATAATGTTCGTCATTAAACATAATATATCGAAACAGACAATTGACAGAAAGCACTGCTGATGCATTCCCTAAATCTTGTCGAATCTGTGTGATCGTATCCTGCACAACAGACTTATAATCACCAATATTCAATATCGTTAAGAAATCCATCTTGTTTGCCGGTCGAAATGTTGTGATGCTGCCGTCTGATTCCACACCCTTTATAGAGACAATGTATGTATCAGAATCGCAGACATGTCCAAAAGGATTTTTAAAGGTCTGTGTTGTGATTTTGTCCCTGCTAATTCCAAGTTCGGACGTGTACACTTTCTCCGCAGAAACATTCTCCAACGTACAAATTTTGTAAGACTTTGGATCTGCGTCAGTTACCATAAATTGCTTTTCGATTCCCTGTGGATGGACATAGATATTTTCCTTGTAAGATTTTATCTTTCCTCGAAGATTCTTAAAAATGAAAAAAGCACAAGCATCTTGATAAACTTTCCCATTACACGCAACCGCAGATGAATTGCTTGTGCCTCCCGCAAGATCGTACCCTGCACGACAAAGATAATTTGACAGTGTTGTGACAGCGCGCACATCTGCCCCTGCGGAACAGATATCAAAGCAAGCTGTTTTTCCCCGCTCACCACCCACTGTCTTCACAGCATTTTCTAACCGTCTAATATATTTCATTGGCATGACAGAAGCTTGCTCCAAAACATCTGCCACTACTTTTATATCATCTTTCATTGCAATCACAGTGACACCTGCATCAAAAAATTGTTTGTCCAAATATGCCTGCCCAACGCCTCCAATAGATGGTATATTCGGAAAAATTTTTTCTATTTCTATTGCAGTGTGCGCAAGCATTTTCTCATCTGCAACAGTAAAAAATAATGCCGCAGGAGATGTAATATTTTTTAAGGCTTCCGCAACATCACCCTTTTTGCTACTGCCAAATGTCAATTTCATATCAACCCTCCATGTCGCGGCTCTGCCGCAACTCAAATCCAGATGAGAAATGCCGTATTTCAGGCATTTCTCGGTGTGAGACATAGTACTTCTTCACGAAACAGCCTTTGCTGTGAGTGAAGCGAGTAGGGAGAAAGATAAACCTTTCCTACTCGATTGCTGAGTGTCAGTAGAACTTTATTATTATATAATCGTTCATTTGCAAATTACTACCATAATAATAACATAAAAAAAATTTTTTTCCTACAATTTTTTGACTAGACTTTTATAATATCTATAAAAATAATTTAAAATCAGGTTAAAACAATCTATACACTTAAAGAAGTTCGTAATTTATTCATTCGTGCGCATGTCCTGCACTCATAGTGACAACTATTGACTACAGTTATTGATTTTGCTACAATAAACGAAACTAACAACTTTGTAGAATGGAATAATTGTACCACCATATCATTAGATATTTTTCTATTGTAGTACTATGGAGGAATTACATATGAGTACAATACAGACGGGCGATATCAGACCAATCCGCATAGGAGGTCTGCTTTTGCCATCAAATGTATTGATGGCACCTTTGGCGGGATATACCTGTTATCCATTTAGAATGCTGGTATATGAACTTGGAGCAGGGTTGTGTTTTACAGAGATGTGTAGCGCCAATGCCTTAAAATATGAAGATAGAGCGACAAATCGCCTTCTCTTAACCACTGAGAAGGAACCTATCAGAGCAGTTCAACTTCTTGGTGGCAATCCGGCTGTGATGGAACAAATGTCCAAAAGCCCACTTTTAGCAGACTTTGATATTATTGACATTAATATGGGATGTCCTGTACCTAATGTATTTAAAAGTGGCGAAGGAAGTGTACTGATGCAAGACCCAAAACGCGCCGCCGCAATTATAAGAGGCTGTAAGAAAAGTGGCAAAATCATCACAGTAAAGTGTCGTGTTGGCATCCGCGAAGATGAACTGTTCGCCGCAGAGTTTGCCCGTATATGTGAGGATGCAGGCGCAGATATGATTACAATCCATGGTCGAACACGAAGCATGATGTATGACGGAGAGCCACACCGAAAAGAAATCGAACAGGCAAAAGCGGCTGTCTCTATCCCAGTGATTGCAAACGGTGGTATTTTCTCTGTGGAAGACGCTGCAAAAATGCTTGCAAGCACTAGTGCAGATGGAATAATGATAGCACGATATGGTTTAGAGCATCCATTTATATTTAGCGAGCTGACAGGAACTTTGTGTCAAAAGACGCCCCTTCAGCTCCTACTAGAACAACTAGACTTAACTGCACAATATTATGATGAAACTTTTACATTAAATTATATTAAAAAAATTGCTTCTTATATGATGAAGAAGCGAAAAGGAACAAAACGGTATAAGGAAAGTTTATATAAAAGTGGAAGTCTAAAAGAACTGCGTAATATAATTACACTGATCTTTGCAGACCATCCAACATGAGGGAACAATGACAGAATATTATCAGATTGAAAATGGAATATTAGAACGCTACACAGGGCGGGATGAAGTCATAGAAATCCCAGAAGGAATCCATACAATTGGAGTGGGCGCTTTGAAAGGCTGTGTATCTTTAAAAAAGGTCCTCTTGCCACATGGACTAAACTATATTTCACCAGATGCATTTAAAGGGTGCCGCAAATTAGAAGAAGTTGTGATTCCAGAAGGCGTAACTTATATTGGACGGTATGCATTTCATCGCTGCCATTCTCTAAAACGAGCAGTCTTGCCACTTTCTGTACAGGAGTTGGGAAAGTGTGCTTTTTTATATTGTGACAGCTTACAAGAAGTACAGATGCCAGGAGTAAAGCGACTTGGAATGGCGGCGCTTGCAAATGGTATGTCTCTTGAAAGGCTTGTGATATCTCGCGCAATAGAAAAAGATTGTATCTGTGATGTTTTTACTGGCTGCGCACGCTTGAAAGAAATCGCTTTTGCAGATGGGGAGACCTATTTGCTTCCAAATGTTATAGAGGCAGCAACGGATAACTTTTTTCTGCCTCCTCTTATGAAATTGGTGGTGCAAGATATTGTTCTGCGCATGATGGAACTAGAATACAGAACTTTAGTACGATTTCGAATCAATATTAAGCATGTGGAAGTGCCAGAAGGGATAGAAGTCCTTGCCAAAAGCAGCTTTTACGATTTGCGAGGAATTGTAGATATTAAACTACCACAATCGTTACGACAAATAGAAAGCCGTACTTTTCGTAATTGTATTGGTTTGGAGCAAGTGATTCTCCATGGAGAAACAGTCTCAATTGACAAAGATGCCTTTCGTAACTGCACAGCGTTGCGCTCGGTCCAAACCAGTGATGGTTCTGTATACTTATTCCATGGATTATCTGATATTTTTAAAATAACGCCTAATACAACACAGCAAGTACTTATTCCTATTTCTGAAGTCCCAGAGCCAGTCCGTGTGATCCACCGGCAGGTTTTGGGAAATTTTAGAATGAGTGGAACCATTCTGCTGCAATATTTAGGCGCAGAATCCAGAGTGATTATTCCAGAGGGTGTTACCAGAATCGCTGAGGAAGCCTTCGCTGGGATTGAGACAATCGACAAAGTAATTTTTCCAGAAAGCCTGCAAGAAATTGGTGCAGAAGCCTTTCGAGGGTGTCTGTTATTGCAGACCATCACATTGCCAAAAGGACTTCAAAGTATTGCCTCTGGCGCATTTTCAGAGTGCGTAAAGCTGTTGCGCATTGAGATTCCAGAACGGATACAGGTTCTACCAGACCGAATCTTTCGTCAATGTAGGGCATTACAGGAAGTCTGCCTGCCAGAAAGACTAGAACAGATTGGAGAGCGCGCTTTTTATGGTTGTCAAAACCTAAAAAAATTAACCCTTCCAGAAAGCCTTACCCGCATTGGAAAAATGGCGTTTTATCAATGTGGGTTACGGGAAATTCGTATTCCCGCTGCCACAGAATTTATAGAAAACCTGGCATTTGCAAAAAGCAATTTACAAAAAGCACAGATAACAGGCGGATATGAAACAGGAAAACACTATGGCATTGATATCTTTGGAAATTGTACACGATTAAAGACATTAATACTTGAAGAAAATGTCTGTCATATTCCTGATAAATTTGCGTATGGCTGTGCCGCATTGTCTCGACTTGTCTTGCCACAAACTCTTAAATCCATAGGAAGACATGCTGTGGAAGGCAGTCGTTTTCTAGAACAATGGAAACAGCATATAGCAAAAACAGAAGATACTATCCTTTGGGACGGACAACATCTGGAAGGCAGCATCCAAATTCCAACTACCGTAAAAATCATTGCTGGCGGCGCTTTTTATGGCAATACAAAAATTACAGCAATTACTATTTCAGAACAAGTGCAGTCCATTGGAACTGCGGCTTTTAAAGGCTGTACTGCACTACAACGTGTATTTTTGCCTTCAAAAATCACTCATTTGGCGCCAGAAATCTTTTCAGGATGCAGCGCCTTAGAAGAAATTCTTATGACAGATTCCACAGACAAATCCACTCCTCCAGAATGGTATTCGATTGGAGATCGCGCTTTTTATCAGTGTCGAAAATTACAAAAAATCAAGTTTTCAAAAACTATAGAAATTGGAAAAGAAGCATTTTTTGGGTGCGTTACATTGCAAAATACTTTGGTAAATCCTGCTATTCATATAGGAGAAGGCACTTTTACAGATACTTTGTTGGCAAAACATTTAGACAATAAACTTTCTGTTGTGGGAAACTTTATTGTTTCTGGCATAAATTGTGTTGGCGATATTATTATTCCAGATGGAATCAAGGGAATCTCACCCTACGCGTTTGCAGGAAATCGTAGGGTCAACAAAGTTTTATTTCCAGAAAGTCTTCTATGGATTGGCGAGGGTGCATTTTTTGGATGCAGCAATTTGCAACCACATCTCTCAGAACAACTACACACAATTGAGGCACATGCCTTTGAAAAATGTAGCGCTCTCAAAAAAATACACTGTGCTGCCTATGAAATTGGAGAAGCAGCATTTGCTGGATGCACTGCGCTTGTTTGGGCACAGTTCTCACAAGTAAAACATCTGAGAAAACGGCTTTTTGCAGGTTGTACCAACTTAGAAACTTGCCTATGTGAAAATGTAGAGAAAATACAATCTTATTGTTTTAGCAACTGTATTAAACTACAGCAGTACAATTTTACATCTTTATCTTATATAGGGGAATATGCTTTTGCAAACTGCGAAAGTTTATCGTCAATTACATTTCAGGACGGAATCTATCTGGATGCACATGCATTGGAAGATTGTAGCCATCTTGCTCAAATTTGTCTGTCTGGATCACAAGGATTCATTTCTTTAAAAGAGTACGCACTATCTGGATGCACTGCACTTTGCCAAATAATATATCAAGGAAAAAAATGGATATTTAACTCCTACGCAGACCTTTTGTCTGATGAAATTCCAGAAACCGTAAGACAATTGTATCACAGCGCATTGAGCTGTTTTACTGTAGAGAATGAGGAAAATCTAGTTCGATATCGCGGCGCCGCAACATCAGTGCGCATTCCTGTAGGAATCAAACGAATTGAGGCAGAAGTATTTCGAGATGCAATGCAGCTTTGTGAAGTAGAGATTCCAGACAGTGTGAAATACATCGGCGCAAGAGCCTTTCACGGTACAACTTGGATGACAGAAAAGCGCAAGAGATCTCCCATGGTAACAGTGCGTGATATGCTGTTAGATGGTTCTTGCTGTGTTGGAAACGTAATTGTTCCACCGGAAATTCGTCTCGTTTGCGGCTGGGCCTTCGCAAATGGCCTGGAAATCAAAAGTATTCAGTTTTTGTCAGAGCGTGTACGTGTTGAAGAATATGCCTTTCGCAACTGCATTTATCTACAACAAATGATTTTGTCGGACAAAACTGTTGTTCGCTTTACTGGTTTAACGGATCGTGAAAAAGATTTGCCGCCTTTAGCGAAACAGGCTGTACTTGACAGTCTTAATTGTTTTAAGACAAACGAAGAACATGTTTTAATTGAATGTACTGGAAATATTTCTCGTCTGCAACTTGTTGATGGCATTACAGAAGTAGGAGAAAGTACTTTTCAAGACGCAAATCTACTGACAGAAATCACTTTTTCCGAAACAGTAAAAAGAATTGGCACAAGGGCTTTTGCAGGGTGTAAATGGCTGCGCGAAATACGACAAGCATATGGTGTGGAATATATTGGAACACAGGCATTTTCTGGATGTGGAATGCTGTGTTTTGTAGCGTTTTCACAAAATCTAAGACAAATTGGCACAAGGGCTTTTGAAAACTGTACCTCTCTTACAGAAATTCAGATTCCAGAAGGTGTGGAAGAAATTCCAGAACGTGCATTTTATCGTTGTCATAGCTTGCACAACATACAACTTCCCTCTACAATAAAAAAAATTGGCAAAGAAGCATTTGCCTTTTGTGGAAAATCACTTGTCGTTCAAATGCCAAAAGAAATAGAAGTTGCGCAAGATGCCTTTCGGAACTGTTAACGAACATCGCCTCTAAAAATAGGAGCAATTAGATGAATTATCGAATGTTAGGCAGCACAGGGCTTTTGGTATCGGAGATTGGCTTTGGTACAATTCCAATCTTACAAGGAAATATCCCAGTTTTGCCGGATTACTTTAATCTGGATGAAAAAGAGGCCCTTGCAGTGATGAACTATGCATATAAGCAAGGCTGTAATTTATATGATACAGCAATCGTGCCAGAATATGGAGATGCAGAAATCAAACTTGGTAAATTTGCTGCCTCTATTGGAAGAAAACATATTATTATCTCAGACAAAGCACGCTTTTTTAGCGGCAGTGAAATGTATCAGGCTGTGGAAACTTCTTGCGAGAATCTTGGCACAATCCCAGACTTATATTTTGTCCATCAAGTGGATGCGGACCACGAAAATGAAGTGTTTGGACAAGGCGGAGCACTTGATGCGCTTACGGAACTAAAAGCGGAGGGAAAAATCCGATATGCAGGAATCGCAACACACTACTATGATATTCTGTTGCGCGGCGCTCAAGATGACCGTGTAGATGTTCTCCAAGGAAGCGGAAATCTGTTGGAACGTGGTATGTTAGACCGCCTTCGAGAAGAACCACTTTTTAGAAAAAAAGGGTTCCTTGTCAATAAAATATATGCGGCTGGATTGCTTCCCGCAAAATTTTCAGTGCAAACGCTAATTGACTTTGTGCTATCCTATCCGATTTCCAGTGCACTGATTGGGCTTGGAACAATGGAACAAATTGACGCTGCTATAAACAAAACAATTTCTTCGCAAGAATCCAAAATTCCTTCTTTTTCGGAGGTATTAGCTGTATTGGAAAAAGAGTATGTACCAATTCCCTGTGATAGATGCCAGCGATGTGTCTGTCCCTACGGAACAGAAATCCATACATTATTTCGCCAATACCATTATTTTCATCTTGGAAAAGACTATTGGGCACTAAAAAAATTGGCACTTGGAATTACTGAAAGCGCAAAGCACTGTCGAGAATGTATTGCCATGCCTTGCATGGATGCATGTCCGCAAAAAATTCGTATTCCTCAGAAAATGCAAGAAGTAGAACAGTTGACGTTACTATAAGTAATCTAAAAGACCATAAATGCGAACCAGTTGACAGCTAGATAGAAATTGCATACAATTGTGTCAGAATATTCAAAACAGGGAGCAGGGACAAGTGAATTATATTGTATTTGATTTGGAGTGGAATCAGGCTGCGGATATAAGAACAAGGCAGCAAAACAGCTTGCTATTTGAAATTATTGAAATTGGCGCAGTAAAATTAAATGAAAAGCGAGAGCAGACAGCAACGTTTCATGAATTGATTCGCCCGCAGGTATTCCACACCATGAATCAGGTGACTGGAGAACTCATTCATCTAAACATAGAACAACTTTCAAACTGCCGTTCTTTCCCAGAAGTCGCTGCAGATTTTATTAAATGGTGTGGGGACGATTCGATTTTCTGCACATGGGGAAATCTTGACCTCCCAGAATTACAAAGAAATATGGATTATTATAATATGACTCCAATATCATACAAAACTTTAAAATACTATGATGTTCAGAAACTTTTTAGCATTGCATTTGAGGATAAAAAATCAAGGCGAACTCTACAATATGCTGTTGATTTTCTTGGCATTGAAAAAGATGTAGCATTTCATAGGGCAGACACAGACGCTTACTATACTGCTAAAATTATAAAGGAAATCTCAGACCAAAAAGTTTTTGACAACTATTCTTTTGACACTTATCGACTACCGCAAAATAAATCTGAAGAAATCTGGGTTTGTTTTGCGGATTACGCAAAATATATTTCCAGAGAATTTCCCGACAAACCTACTGCCATGGCAGACAGGAAGGTACTCTCAACCAACTGCTTTCTCTGTGGTGCAAAAACAAAGAAAAAAATTCCTTGGTTCACCAACAATGGAAAACATTACTATACAATTGTGAGTTGTTCCCGCCACGGCATGATCAAAGAGAAAATTCGCCTGCGCAAATCTGAAAATGATCAAATTTATGTGGTAAAAACCATGAAACAGGCAGGGCCTGAAATTGTACAGGACGTTCTCAATAAGAAAAATCAGGTGCGCAGTAGCAGAAAAGAACGGCGCCACACCAAAAAGGAAGGTTTATTTTAACGCCTTCCTCTTTTGTTGGCACGCCTATACCAGCGAGCATTTCGTCGCGCCTCTCTCCTTGCTGCACGCGCTTCCCGCCTACGGCTGCGCAATCGTCTGTTACTCTGTCCCCGCGGGGAAAAACTATAACTTTTCAAGATGGATATGACAAACAATACCAATAAAATCAATCCAACTATAATAATAATTCCAAGAATCAGTTTTTTGATATCAATATAAATAATATTTGTACTTTCCCGCGGTTTATCAGATACCTTTATCGATTCTATCATCTCTCCTTCTGAAGTGTCCGGCTCAGGTATAGGCTCATGCACTGGACTGTTAGAACTAAAGTGAAAAGTTGGAACACTGGATTTATAAAATACCAAATTACAATCACCAACTGGAATATCGGAATATGTGTAATGAATTGAGGCAATCACATTTGTGTCCGCCGATTGCTCTGCATACGTTAGCGTAGATACTGCATCTGAGAACTCCGCAGTGTTTGGCAGTATGACATAGGCATCATTTTCTATTGAAATTAACGGTGTAGAATCACCAAAAAGATCGTCTTCTGTGTCAAAGAAATCCATGGTATCAATATTATATTTCGTCTCATTATCATGGATAGATACACGCTTAAAATTCTCAAATCCATACTGAAAAAGCGTCACTGTGTCCTCAAACTGATAGGGTGTTTCCTCTGTAAAAACAACACATACAAGTTTCATACCATTTTTTTCCGCAGCCGAAACTAATGTTTGGCGAGACTGCGATACAAATCCTGTCTTACTGCCAAGCAGATATTGGTATGCGTAAGGTTTTCCCTTATAAAGTTGATTTTTAGAAGCAATCCAAACATCTTCCTCATCTTCTGGTTTTAATTGAAAATGATAACTTGGTGTAGAAGACATTTTACACAATAAATCATTTGAAAAAAATTCACTTCCAATCAGTGCGAGGTCATACGCACTGGTATAATGATTCTCGTCAAAAAGCCCATTGCAATTTACAAAATTACTATCCACACCGCCGAGCGCTTTCACCTTCTCATTCATAATTTCAGCGAACGCCTGTACACTTTTTTCTTTTCCAAGTTTCTCTGCAACGTGTTCTCCAACAGCACTTGCAACTTCATTTGCCGACTGAACAAGCACACAATAAAGCGCCTGTTCCATAGCTATGGTATCACCTGTATCCACACCGCCAAGTTTGGAACCATCAAGTGGAACATCATAGATAGCGTCATGAGAAAATGTAATTGTTTCATCCATTGTACAATTCTGCATAGCAATAAGGCATGTCAATATCTTTGTTGTACTCGCTGGATAGCACTTTTCATGAATATTTTTGGCATAGAGAATTGTATGTGTATTCATCTCCATCAAAATGGCAGACTGCGCACCAATTGCTGGTCCCTTTGGCCAGTTTTCAATTGCGTTTGACTGTATTGGAAGCGCCTTGCGCTGTTCCATCTGTTCTATATAATCTACCTCAGCATTGGACACCACAGAGCCCGGAAGTATTTTGTCTGTAAACACAGTATTACAAAAAAGCACCACGACAAGCATTGTGCCAACTGTTAATCTATATAAAATTTGTTTTATTTTCCTCATAGTGACCTCCATGATTCCGCTTTGCAGAATCTCAAATTAGGCGTGAAATCCACACGAACTCCCATGATTCCGCTTTGCGGAATCATAAATCCAGATGAGAAATGCCGTATTTCAGGCATTTCTCGGTGTGAAATTTTAATTTCACACTATTTCCTTTTCTAGTATTCTCTGCATATTTCTATATTAGATTGTACACTATTTTCAGAAAAATGTAACCTAATAAAAAATTAATCTTCTAAAATATATCGTGTTTATTACTTGTAAAATGACAAAAAAAACGGTATACTAATGTTACAATCTTTATCGTGCTCGAGCACGTTCGGAACAATTACATATGAAGTATACAAAAAAGAAAGGCGGCGATTATAATGTATTATGTTGGTATCGATCTTGGAACCTCCGCAGTAAAACTTCTACTAATGGAAGGAACCGGAAAAATCACAAATATTGTATCAAAGGAATATCCTTTGTATTTTCCAAATCCAGGGTGGAGTGAGCAGAAACCAGAGGATTGGTGGAGTGCAGTAAAAGAAGGATTGAAAGAGTTGACAAAAGACTATGACAAGTCGCAAGTTGCAGGCATCAGTTTTGGCGGACAAATGCATGGACTTGTTATCTTAGATGCAGATGACAATGTGATTCGTCCAGCAATCTTATGGAATGATGGCAGAACACAGGATGAGACAGATTATCTAAATCAGGAAATTGGAAAAGAAAATTTGTCAAAATATACAGCAAATATTGCCTTTACAGGTTTCACTGCCCCGAAAATCCTTTGGGTAAAAAATAAGGAACCAGAAAACTTTGCCAAAATCAGCAAAATTATGCTTCCAAAAGATTACATTGCTTACAAACTCACAGGAAGTTTCTGTACAGACGTTTCTGATGCATCTGGTATGCTATTATTTGATGTCGAACACAAGTGTTGGTCGCAAGAAATGATGGATATCTGTGGTATAGCGGCAAATCAACTTGCTAAAATCTATGAGAGCTATGAGGTGGTGGGCACCTTAAAACCGGAGATAGCCGCAGAATTAGGTTTTTCTGCACAAGTGAAAGTGGCAGCGGGTGCTGGTGACAACGCAGCAGCGGCAGTCGGAACAGGCACAGTAGGAGATGGTATGTGTAATATCTCACTTGGCACAAGCGGAACAATTTTCATATCCAGCAAAAACTTTGGTGTAGATCAAAACAATGCGCTTCATTCCTTTGCACATGCAGATGGAAAATACCATCTGATGGGTTGCATGCTTAGCGCCGCTTCTTGCAATAAATGGTGGATGGAAGATATTTTACACACTAACAACTTTGCAGAAGATCAGGCTGCTATCACAGATGACAAACTTGGAAATAATCATGTTTATTTTCTGCCTTACCTAATGGGAGAGCGCTCCCCACACAATGATGCCAATGCGCGTGGTACATTTATTGGTATGACAATGGATAACACACGTGCAGATTTATATCAAGCGGTGCTTGAAGGAGTAGCATTTGCTATTCGCGATTCTTTTGAGGTGGCAAAGAGCCTTGGGATTCATATCGAAGCTTCAAAAATCTGTGGCGGTGGCGCAAAAAGTCCGCTTTGGAGAAAAATTTTTGCAAATGTGTTAAATATTCGACTTGATTTGATTGAGAGTGAAGAAGGGCCTGGATATGGCGGCGCAATCCTTGCGGCAGTTGCTTGTGGTGAGTATGCCAGTGTAGAAAACGCTGCTGCAAAACTTATCAAAGTGGTGGACAGCGTAGAGCCTGACAAAGAACTTGCTGCGCGTTATGAGGAACGCTACCGCAAATTTGCTCAGATTTATCCAACAGTGAAACAATTATTTCCAAAAATTTCATAAAAATCATTTATAATCCTTAGTGGAATATTACTGTATAAAATCAAGCGCCCCACACAACATACTGTATTAGACAGACAAAAAAGCAATGATGTACAAACTAATGACAGAATACAGTATTAGTAAAAATACTTACATTACAAAAGACAAAATGTAGCTTAGCACAACAAGTTATAAACAATAATCTTGGACAACTAAACAGTGTGAACAGACAAAAACTACTGAATTTATTACAAGATTAACACAATTTTATTCAAGCAGTATAAGGAGCTGTATCTGTTATTTTTCTACAGCTCCTTATGAATGCGCAGATATCCCACGAGAAGTGGTCGTATTCTGTATCCGAAACTGTTTTGGTGTAATGTTCTTATATTTCCGAAAAGTCTTAATCATATGACTACAATCTGAAAATCCTGCGGCCTGACTAATATAAGTCATATCATAGTCCGTGTACAATAACATATCCTCTGTTTTAATAACGCGAATATATTCAATGTATTCCTTGCAAGAACGACCATAAATCTGACGAAATTGTTTGGCAAAAAAGGAATAACTCATATTACAGCGAATAGCAAGTTGCTCCACCTTTAACGGCTGGTCAGAATGCGCGTCAATATATTCTGTAATCGTCTCAATGGAACTGCCAGAAGGCGCAGAAACCTCATAAGAAGGCGTAAACCCATGTCTTCGCCAAATGCGCAACATATTGACAAGAATACAATTAAGATACGAGTACATAATCATATAATAACCATAATGCATAGATTGTGCTTCTTTCACACAACCATTGATAAACTCCATAACCGGAAAGCCTGCAAGTTCTTTTGCAGAAAAAAAGAAGGAGACTTCTGGATTTTCCATCGCCTGCAAAACTGCACTTTTAAGCTGTGGCACATATCCAATATTTTCCCGAAAACGATTTAAATCAAATTTAATAACATAGTAAAGTAGATGTTCCTCTTTTCCCATCTCATAACAGATTGCATGGATACTTTTAGGTGGAAGAACCACCATATCGCCAGGATGTAAAAGATACTTTTTCTCATCACTCTCAACGAATGAAGTTCCCTTCACCATCAAAATAATCTCCATATAATGATGCCAATGTGACCGCACTGGAAAACAGTATTTTTCCGTATCAAAGAGAAGTGCCTCATAGGGAGAATTTAGTAAATCTCCCGGTTCAAACAAGTTGTACATACCTTAATCCTCAGTTATTTTCCAACAATTTCTTACAATGTAAATACCTTGTTATTTTCTTATTTTTGCTATTATAGCATGGAGTATACGAATTTACTAGTGCATCTTTTACTTTTCTATAAAGTTAGAAATTTCAAAAAAATGTTGACAACCATATGTTGGTAGTGTATACTAAAATTCGTTAAGCGCCCAGATAGCTCAGTCGGTAGAGCAGAGGACTGAAAATCCTCGTGTCGCTGGTTCGATTCCGGCTCTGGGCATTGTGTGGATATCGTTCAATACACCATTGTACAGTGGAGAACAGCTTACACACAAAAGATTTGCGGGTGTAGTTCAATGGTAGAACACCAGCCTTCCAAGCTGGATACGTGGGTTCGATTCCCATCACCCGCTCTACATAAAATAAAGATTTTTTTAAAAGCTATTGACAAAATTCTTTGTTTCATGTAATATATAAAAGTCTAGTACAGAAGATAGTTATATTTGCGATAGTGGCGTAGTTGGTAACGCGCGACCTTGCCAAGGTCGAGACCGCGGGTTCGAGCCCCGTCTATCGCTCTAATAAAAGCCTGTAATTGCAAGAATTGGCGCAATTATAAGCTTTTATTTTTGGAAGATTTTCCAAATAATTATAAAATAAAAACAAAATGATACTTAAACTAAATATGCTTACATCGTATGCGAGTTTGACTCGCTATTCGCTCTCTCAATAACGCCCGCGGATCTACAAGGATTTGCGGGTATTTCTATGCACAAGGAGATACTGTAAAATTTAATATTTGTAAGACAGCAAAAGATATTCTTTAAGAAATATTAAATTTCATACAGAAAAAAGTGCAAAAGACAGCGTTTTTCATTTCTATTTGAGCCGCCAAAAGCGGCATGGGGGCTAATGTGAAATCAAATTTCACACCTCCTGATTTGTGCGCCCGCTAAAGCGGGCAGATGGGAGTTCGTATGAATATTGGTATTTTTGATTCTGGCATAGGAGGCTTAACCCTTCTTCATCAGGCGATAATGTTGATGCCACAGGAAAATTTTTTATTTTACGCAGATACAGATCATGTTCCATATGGAACAAAAAGTAGAGAACAGGTTATCTCTTATGTGGACGAGGTGATACGCTTTATGATATCCCATGACTGCAAAGCGGTAGTTATTGCTTGTAATACAGCAACAGCTGTGGCAGCAGAATTAATGCGAGACCGCTACGATTGTATCCCAATTATTGGAATAGAACCAGCCGTGAAACCAGCTGTAGAAGAAAGCGCAGGGAAACGTGTGATGGTAGTCGCAACTCCACTGACCGTTCACGAAAAAAAATTAAAAAAACTTGTGGAACGTGTGGATGATGCACATCTAGTAGATTTGGTGGAACTGCCTGGACTTGTAGCGTTTGCTGAGTGCAAAGAATTTGTATCTGATCGCGTTACCGCATACTTGCGCAAACAGTTTAACAACTATACGCTGGAACAATATGGAGAATTGGTACTTGGCTGTACTCATTTTAATTTTTTTAAGGATACCTTTCAGACATTGATGCCGCCACATGTTCATATTATTGACGGAAGTCTTGGTACTGTACGTCAGCTTATGCGTGTACTAAATTCTAAAGGATTGCTTAGTGCCTCCCAGATTAAAGCAACCCAGAAGGAAAGCAACGACTGGGAAACATTAAAAAATAATATTTGTGTCAAATATTATACCTCTGGGCATCTAGTTACAGACCCACTACAACTTAACACAATCCAACACCTACATGAACGCTTAGAATTAATGCGAAAAATATAGTCAGCAATGCTGACTATATTTTTTATTCCAGATTTAATTTTTTTGTCATCATATGAAGATTGATAAAATACATGATAACTGCCACAATAACCACCGTAAGTAATGTCATATTCATCGTCGGCGACATAACACCAAACATTGTGATATCATCACGATAAGATCCCCTTAACATTCGCTTATACATTGGTATCGCATTGAAATATCCCAAAATCTGAAGAATAAACTGTACAATAAAATACGCTGCAATTGCCCCCACAATTCGGTGCTTTGTAAAAAGCTGTCCCAAGGATACACAACCAAATATTATTATTATGTTAGCAATTAATGAAATGAGAGAATATACGATTAAATATGCAAAGTACAGACCAAAGCTAATTCCAAAATCGTCTTCAAAGTCACGAAATGCATCAAAAAATATCTCGATAAACTCTCTATAAAATTGATCATACGTATATTCCATATAGTCTGGCATAAAAGAAAAAATATGATGTAATCCCACCTGCATAATAACAAAAACACTGGTGACAATCGCTAAAATCATCAATAGATTTGTAATAATCGCTGCAAAAATTTTCATATTTAACAACTGCTTTGCAGATACAGGAAGCGTATGGGTCAAATATCCTTGGTCAGTATAACAAGTTTTATAAAAACGAATCACAACAATCAGCAATGTTCCAAGAGAACAACCAATAATGCCAAAATAATATAAAAGTATAGAAAATATCAACGCAATTACAGAATAACCAACAATTGTTTCGTCAAATTTGGGATTGATGGTAAAAATAACACCACAAGTCAGAGTTGTTGTTCCTGCCAAAACGACTAACATAATCAAAAATGGAAGTCGAAGTCCTCTCCATTCGTATTTTAATAGTTTCCCTAACATGCGTACACCTCCCTAAAGTAAGTATCTACTGATTTGCCCATCTGACTTCTGATAGAGTCAACAGATGTATACAGCATAAGCGAACCATTTTTCATAAAAATTACATCATCTAGAACATTTTCTATGTCAGAAATCAAATGCGTTGATAAAATAATCGTAGAACCCGGATTGTAATTTGTAATAATTGTGCGCAAAATATAATCTCTTGCAGCAGGATCAACACCTGCAATCGGCTCATCAAGAATATAGAGATCCGCCTGTCTGCTCATAACAAGAATCAATTGTACCTTTTCCTTTGTACCTTTAGAAAGAGTCTTTAAGCGCGCATCGGAGCTGATGCCAAGTGCACCCAACATATTGTAAGCCTTTTCTGTTGAGAAATCTTCATAAAAATCAGAAAAATATTCTACCATCTGTGAAACTTTCATGCCATTATCCAGATAAGTCCGCTCTGGCAAATAGGAGATAACTTTCTTGGTCGCAGGACATGGCTCCATGCCATTAATCAAAACCGTTCCGCAAGTTGGTGCCAAAAGTCCATTAATCATCTTAATCAAAGTCGTTTTTCCACAACCATTTGGTCCTAAAAGCCCGATAATCCTTCCTCTTAAAATTGTTAGATTCAGATGGAAAACAGACATATAATTCCCCATGCCGGGATAACGCTTGCATAGGTCATTTAACTGTAAAAGTGGCGTGTTGATCGCATATGGATTCTGTACATTTTCCGAAGGCTCCTTTTCTAAAACCTCCTCAATGTTTTCATCACTCTGCACAAAATCCTTTTGCAAATTAACTGGTGTATGTGCGATATTCTCGTCGCTGTGCAGCAAACTATTTTGTGTCTGGATTTGCTGTGTAGATACCAAATTATCTGATGTGTACACAGAAGTATTTTGTGTGTTATCGCGCTGTGTACCATCTCCTTGTGTGTATGCAATACTGTTATTTTCGTTCACGTTCATTCCCTCCCTCATTTTGGTTTTCGATTTTATTTCTTAACAATACTTTCAATCAGTGTCATAATCTCCTGATCGTTATACCCAAGTTCTCGCATATTTGCAAAAAAAGTGTTAATCTGTGCCAATGCTAACTGATGTCGAGCATCCTCTATTTTGAGTTGATCTTCTGTCACAATGCGCCCACTATTTCGCTGTGTCACAATCAGTCCACTGTGTTCTAACTCCGTAAAAGCACGCTGCATTGTGTTTGGATTAACGTTTGCCTCCGCAGCCAATTCTCTGACGCTCGGCAAGCGATTACCCGCCTTGTAGATCCCGCACACGATACGAATTAAAATCTTGTCATACAATTGTGTATATATCGGGCGGTCAGAATTCATTTGCCATGCCATAACTTCCCTCCTTTTTGTTTTTTTGAAACCTCTTATGCACAAAACCATGCAGACAAAATAAACCATTAAAACGGTGCATATGTCATGTAGCAAGTAGAGAAAGAAACTCTATATTAGTGTGTCAATCAATTAATACACTAATACAATAATACATTTGGAAGGAAATGTCAATACTTATTCTAAAATTTTTGTATATTCTTTTTCATTTCTAAATTATGTTCTCACCCAATGCGTAATATCCATATATTTCTAGCGCACAAAAATAAAGTCGCATCCTATAAAAATACTTTCGTCACTCATTACAATTCACACGTCCCTATTCATAAAAGAAACAATCACTCTTTTAAGTGGAAAAATTTTCTAGGAAAAACCTTTTAATGCACTATATTTCATGTTACAATATCCTCTATGGATAATTTGAGACAACTACTGATAGATTATATTAATAATAAGGAAATGATACTGTGCGCAACAGCCAGCAATCCCCGCAACCGAGAAAAAATACAGAAACTTCGTATACGGCCAGTGCTCAAAAAGGAGGAGCTTTTATACCAAGCGGAGCGATTTGTAGGGACAAAGACTTATCATCAGAATCTAACTCCTGACGCGATTCCTGATCTGCTTATCACTTCATTGACAGAAGATTTCAAACAACTTGAGGTCGAGACAGAGTGTCATAAATTAACAGTGCTTGTGAGCAAAAAAGGAAAGCAAACCATAAAGGAACGGTCAAAAACGCCAGAGGAACAAGCACAGCACCAACAGAAAGATTTTGCACACAACAAGCAAAAACAATATATTCTTCCACAAAATGAACCAGTGCCTTTTTTGGTGGCGCTCGGTGTACAGACACCTGAAGGAAACATAAGAAAGGAAAAATATAATAAATTTCGTCAGATTAACAGATATCTTGAATTTGTGCAGGATATTTTGCCTTATTTACCACAAAAGGAAAACCAGCCACTAAAAATTATTGACTTTGGCTGCGGAAAATCCTATCTAACTTTTGCATTATATTATTATCTAAATATAATGCATCACTATAATGTTTGTATTGTTGGCCTTGATTTAAAAGAAGATGTAATTACACATTGTCAGGCTCTTGCGGATAATTTGGGATATAATGGGCTAAAATTTCAAGTAGGAGATATTGGATCTTATAAGAATGAAGAAAATGTGGATATGGTAGTTACGCTACATGCCTGTGATACAGCAACAGACTACGCACTTGCCAGAGCAATAAAATGGAATGCACGAGTTATTTTATCTGTGCCGTGTTGCCAGCATGAACTGAACAGACAAATCTCTTGTGATACACTCAAACCACTTTTGAAATATGGTCTGATAAAAGAGCGTATGGCTGCGCTAATCACAGACGCCGTTCGTGCAGAACTATTAGAAACATATGGATATGATACACAAATTCTTGAATTTATTGACATGGAACATACGCCAAAAAATATTTTAATACGGGCAGTAAAAAAAGACCATATAAAATACCATGTAGGATCAAAAACACAGCGTTCTCTCATTGCACTGGAAGAATTTTTGCAGATTCACCCTACACTTCAAACACTTTTGAAAGAGCAATAAGAAATATGGAGTTTTATTTATGAAAAAGTTCATTGGAAAACTGACTGTCTGCATCGTGGTATTTGTAATCACGCTCTTTGTGAGCAGCAGTATTTACAATCAGGGAAATAAAGAACTGACTACCAATATGACACAAGCCACCCTTCCACTGGTTCATATTACAACAAAGGGTATCGCTTATAATTATCTACACGGATTAAAACAAGAGATGGATGGGAGCTTTTTTCGAGATACAATCACACCGCTTGAAGCTGGTCGTGCATTGACTTTTATCATAGACAAGTATAACAATAAGATTGAAGAAATTTCTTTTGAGGTCAGAAGTATTGACGGAACGCGGCTAGTAGAACGAACAAAAGTGAGCAGTTTTAAAGAAAGTGAAGACCGAATACAGGCTACTGTCACAATCAAAGATTTAATTGAGCCGCACATGGAATATAACTGGATTTTAATGCTCAAAGTTGATAATGAAATCTTACGTTATTATACACGTATTATTGATGGCGGATACAATACCTATGAAAAATTAACATTTGTGAGAGATTTTCACGATAAGACGTTTGACTATGACCAGGCAAAAAATCTTATAACATATTTGGAATCAAACGCAAAAGGTGACAATACAACGCTAAGCCACGTGGATATTCATTGCAGTTTAAAACAGCTTACTTGGGCAGATTTAAATATCAGTCAAATTACCGAACCACAAATTATTATCAGTGAAATTGAGGAGCAGACAGCATCGATTCGCATGCATTATAGAGTGCAGACAGTCGAAAACCAAAAAAAATATCAATATAATATTGTTGAATTTTATCGGATACGCTATACACCAGACAGAACATATCTCTTGGATTATGAACGCAGTATGAATCAGCTTTTCGATCCAGAAGCCGATGTGTATGGCGGCAACAAAATTATGCTAGGTATTCGAGATGCCAACGTGCAAATGATGGAAAGTGATGGTGGGTCCAATCTTGCATTTGTAAATGAGAACCAATTGTTCTGTTACCATGCAGCAGACAAAAAAATTGCGTATCTTTTTAGTTTTTATGATGGCAATGATCCCAGAAGCAACTATGACAATCATGACATTAAAATTTTAAATGTAGATGAGACAGAAAATGTTCGTTTTATGGTCTATGGTTATATGAATCGCGGAAGACATGAGGGCAGTATTGGCGTGCAAGTTTGCGAGTACAATGGGATGCTCAACACAGTGGAAGAACTTATTTTTATTCCGTATAACAAGGCATATGCAACGCTAAAAACAGATATGGAACAGCTTTCTTTTATCAACAAAAACGGCGTTTTTTATATCTATCTAGATGGCTCTATCCTTGCAATTAATCTATTAAATTTAACCTGTGAGGAAATTGCTGGAAACCTTCAACAAGGAAGCTTTCAGGTATCGAATACCAACAAAATGCTTGTATGGCAAAATTCTGCGGACGCATACAATTGTACAAAATTAATTTTAATGAATCTTAATTCAGGTGAAAGACAAGAAATTCGTGCTTCCGGTGACAATCGAATGCTACCACTTGGATTTATTGGCGAAGATTTAATTTATGGTGTGGCACAATACGAAGATATCAGCATTGATTTTTCAGGTTCTGTGACTTTTCCAATGAACACAGTTTACATTCAAGATGAACAAGGAAAAGTGTTAAAGACCTATCAGCGGGAGGGCATTTATGTCACTGATGCATCCATTGAAAACAATCTAATCACACTTACACGTGTGGCGAAAAATGAAGATGGAAGCTACAGCAGTGCGTCTAGTGATCAGATTGTAAATAATCTAGTAGATGAAAGCGGATACAATTCCTCCGAAATCGTTGTCACACAGACCTATCAAAAGATAGTACAGTTGGTACTTAAAAATGCAATAGAGACAAAAAAACTCAAAAATACCAATCCACTTCAAGTGTTATTTGAAGGTTCACGAGAACTCACTGTAACTGTGGAAAATCCAATCAGCCGCTATTATGTCTATGGTCGATATGGAATTGACGGAACTTTTACACATGAGTCAGAAGCAATCAATCTTGCATACAACATTAGTGGTACAGTAGTCAATCAAAATGGTGATTATATTTGGAAACGAACTACAAGAAGTATTAGAAATCAAATTATGGCAATTACTGGAAAACAAAAGACAGAAGGAAATACAGAACTGGCAGTTTGCCTTGAAACAATGCTTGAATTTTGTGGTACGATCAAAAATGTACAGCCTATGTTAGACAATGGGAAAACAGTCAAGCAAATACTCGAAGAAAATTTAAATGATGTCACAGCGCTTGATTTGACTGGGGTCAGCCTTGATGCAATCTTGTATTATATCAATCAAGATATCCCCGTTCTAGTCTCTCTTGAAAATAACCATGCAATGCTTGTCATTGGTTTTAATGAGTTAAATGTCGTCGTTATGAACCCAGAAACAGGAACGGTCTATAAAATAGGCATGAATGATGCAACCAACTTATTCCGTCAAAATGGAAATGCATTTGTGACATATTTTCGGAAGAAATAGAATGTATCGGCAGATTTTTGACGCTTGCAAATCAATGCGTGAAATGCTATAATTTTTGTATTCAGAAACAAGTTATATTATAAGAAGCAAGTGCATCTTCTTATAATCGGATGCACGGCGCAAAGAACGCGCCTTTTATCCGAATCAAAAGCGTGATTCGGATAAGTTGTATTATTTTTATGTGGAGGTATCGAATGAAGAAAAAAATTACTCTCTGGGCAGCACTCTGCATGGTCTTTGTATGTTTTATGTCTATGACCGCAGCCGCTGCTGGAACAGCAACGATCAACCAATGTATTATCAGCGGCGATAATCAGATCACAATCGTTGCCACAGTGTCTGGCGTGACAAGCGATGATGGAAATCTTTATCTTTTTGAAATGAAACAATATCAAAATGATATTAAAGGAAGAACTGATTTCTGTGCTGTGGCCGCTAATGCGCCTGTTGCTACATTTGTGACAACACTCGATCATGGAACAGCCAATTCCAAACTCTGTTCAAAATTTATTGTGGCAGCACCACAAGGAGGCGTATATGTTCCTGTTAGCCAACAGTTCTATATTACAAATCCAGAGGCAATTGCCAAACATACCGTAGCGAACCCTGTAACCACGTCCATCAAGGGCATTACAGCAGATAATAATGCAATGAGTGCAATTACAGATCTTGGCATACAGCATGTAAGCTATGAGTTGGCAATTGACAGATTTTTCCAGCCTGGCCCTGCGCTTCCTTACACTTACAACGGCAAAGATTATGTTTTTAACCAAACAATTGTGGCAGAATATGACTTGATTATGGGTATCTTTGCCTCCCAAAATGTTGAAGTTACAATGAACATTGTCAACTATTTTCATCCAGAAACCGCATTCACCGTAAAGCCTTCTGGACGTGTTAACGGATACAGACACTATGCATTTAATACCGATGAGCAACAGGGAGCAGAATATATTCAAGCGCTAATGTCCTTCCTTGCATCGCGCTATAGTAATCCAGCAACTGGAATTATCTCCAACTGGGCAATCGGCAACGAAGTTAATAATAATAATCCTTGGTATTTTGCAGGAAATTACAATGTGACAAATTTCACACATGAATACGAGAAAGCATTTCGTATGTGCTATAACACAATTAAGAGTGAGAATGCAAATGCTAGAGTTCTAACTTGTGTAGACCAAAGATGGAACTGGGAAGATGGAACGAAAAACCAATATGGCGCAAGAAAATTTATGGATGCATTTAACACAGATATCGTTTCTCACGGAAACATTGATTGGGGTGTAGCATGGCATCCACATCCAGTTCCACTCACCGCAGCAAAATTCTGGAATATGCCAACGAATTATAAAAGGCTGAATTTAATTGACCATACACCAAATACAAAGATGATCAATCCACAGAACTTGGAAGTATTCACTTCCTACTTAAGTCAGCCAGCTTTCCTCGCACCAAATGGACAAGTACGATATATTATTATCTCTGAGATTTTATTTAATTCCATGACCTCTGACGAGGCAACACAAGCCGCTTCATTTGCTTATGCATACAAGCTTGCAGAGAAAAATCCACTTATTAAAGGATTTATTGTACATAGAGCAGTGGACAACGTATATGAGAAAAATGCGGACAAGATTGCCTGTGGTCTGTTTAACTGTGATGAAAATGGTCAAGTCACAACACAGAAAATGATTTACAATGTAGTAAAATTTATTGATACCCCAGAGTCAGCCGCCTACACGCAATTTGCACTTCCTCTAATCGGCGCTTCAAGCTGGCAGGCACTCGGTGTCAATCCATAAAAATTGAATAGGGAAGATTTATCTTCCCTATTCGTGCACTGGGTGTCCGTCAGCTCTGCTGACATATTTCGTTTGGACACCCATGTGCATAAAAATAATTTATATTGTTTCGCCGACAATATTTTTCTGCATAGCTTTTTGGTGTGACTGTAACTGTCACATCCACATCTTTATAAAAAATTGTCTCTGGCTCTTGTCCTTTATGCGTATAATTTTTAATCTTCCGAATGGATTGCGGCAGTACCACTGATTTTAAATTAGTACAGTTATAGAACGCAAGCATTCCTATTTCAGCAACACCTTCCTCAATCTCAACAGTTTCCAGTACAGAACAACCAGCGAATGCATGCCTGCCAATCATAGTAATCTTTCCAGGAATTATTATACGCTGTAAAGATTTACAGCTACTAAATGTATAATCACAAATTTCCGTAATTTCTTTGGGTAACACAATCGACTTTAGGCACTCGCATCCTGAAAATGCATTTTGTCCGATTACAGTTACTTTGTCAGGAAGATTGATTTCTGTCAATGCATGACAGCCGTAAAATGCACGTTCACCAATCGCTGTAATTGTTTCAGGCAATGATATACGAGTGATTGCCATGCGAAGAAAAACTTGTTCTTCTCTTAGGCGTAATGCCTTTGTAGAAAATGCTCTTGCTCCTATTTCCACTACAGTACTGTTACCTATTTTTTCAGGAACAATAACTTCCGTATTTTTACCCTTGTAACGCGTGATTATAATTGTGCCATTATCACGCTTCTCAAAACCCCAAATTTTCTTTAACTCTGTTACGGAATTAGGGTTGGCATTCAGTTCTCGCATCATTTTCTTTTCTGCTTTTTCGCGCTCTAAAGCAAAGTCCGCCGTTCGATTTTTATACTCTAACAACCATGCAGAAACTTCTGTCCTGTCGTTTTCACATGCATATTTTATCATTTCGTCGCGTTTTCTTGGCATGTTAAGCCAACCATTCTCCACACAAATTTCAAGACACGCCACATTGTTCCGATCGATTGCCCCTTTCATTATCTTGGCCTTATTCATTTTCTTTTGATTAAAATGTGTTAGAATAAACCGGAAAAAATCAGGCTCATACATCCAAAATTGATAAATTGAGTCTGTATAATGAAATGTTTTCCCATCCATCTCCTTCGCAACATTGCCAAGCACCTCAATATATTCCATATTATTTAAGTACTGCAACATAGAAGAAAACTCCATCCATTCAAAACTACGCCCGTTTTCCGCAATCATTGTGATTCGATGTTCTGAAAATTTCACACCATATTCTTTCAAAATCTTCATAATTTGTTTGCTGCTACTCATAATCGCATAGTAGAGCAGTTCTCCTACATCAAGAGAAACTTTGTCGCGATATTGATATAAATATTTTACAATTTCAACGCGTTGTTCCATTGGCAATACATGAATGTTTTTTCCATCAACAGTGACTACATTTTTAAAACAGGGATCTCTTTTATCAAGAAAATATGCCCGTCGAAGTATGTTATTCATCTCTAATGGTGACAGCCAATAATTCACCATATAATAGTCGCCCTCGTACTGTATATATGTAAAGTTTGCGCCGTTTTCCACAAGTACCTTAACATACTCCAACCCGCAAAATCGACAGGCAAGCCCCAATATGCGCGCTGTATTTTCCACTTGTCCAAGTTGTGTATATAATTCTGCAACCTCCTTTGGAGATTGTGTGAGCACCGCCTGCTCCAAAATCGCACTCTTCTTTTTCTGAGAAATATTATTATAATCCATAATTACCTCTTTCATTTAGAGTGTGCTCTCGGAAACTCGAACCCCTTGTTTTATAAGGCTTCAGAAATTTCCGA
>ERZ778503.730-NODE-730-length-26034-cov-7.272682_pt1 | contig 26034 bp, 25 predicted proteins | sample MGYA00510047_ERZ778503 | MGnify/ENA primary metagenome ERZ778503 (study PRJEB29527, sample SAMN07138965) | mouse gut metagenome | material: feces | host: mouse | place: China:Nanjing | collected 2016-01-25 ... | reverse complement strand
CATCTGAATTGATTATATCACACATAACTCTTCTCATAAGTGCAGAATCATCAACTACAAGTATTTTTTTCTTAATTTTTGATGTATTCGAGTTAATTGTCATACTATTCAACGACCCTTTCCATTCTTTCTATTTTTTCGTTCCTCATCAAATATATATTTGATAAGCTCCTCACGTGTTGTGGTATCAATAAATTCAAACTTGACTCTATTTTCGTATTCGTTCTCCCTATTTTCAATCTCGTTGGAATAAATTATCTTTGCAGCCAGCAAAAACAGTTTCTCTCGCTCTAAAACCGTGAGCTTAAATTTCATTAAAATATAGCTGTCCTCATTAAATCTCTGTCTTGATACAAATCGTGCGCCACCACCACTTATGTCTACAATCACGCCTCTTATCATTTCGCGATCAGGCACAAGATACACCATGCCTTGAATATATGCATCAATCTCCTGCTTTGTCATCTCCTTTATAGACATACCAATCACACAGTTAAACCGATAATACTCTCTCCGCTGATATTTGTGAAGATTACTTATCAACTCAACTACAAGGACATAGATTCCATCAACTTTTCGCCGCTCAATAATCCGCACATCTGCCCGATACACGCCGTTATGAGAAAAAAAGCACACATCATATTCTCCATCTACGGGAAGCAACACCAGTTTGGTTTGCTCCATTGGCATCACCAGCTCAAGTCGTCCATCATCCAAAATATTATGCACAGTAGACTTGTATGTCTTTACTCCTTCTGTGCCATCAGGAAGAATAACGCGGACTGTCGATTTCAATTCCAGTTTATCACCCAATGATATAAATTTTTCTATCATAGCTTCCTCCTGAAAATAGTTTCTTATTTATCCCATTTTTTTATTTCCTGCCACAATATGTGAGAAAAAAGCTGCCATTCCTCTTTTTACCAAAGACTTATCATATTCTTTGTCCATCAGTACATACGCTATTTTCTCATAGGCAATTGATGATTTTGCATTTGGACTTTGAAGACTAACCGGCTTCTGCTGCATAACTGCATCTTCAAGGCGATAATCCTGCGGAATTGCTCCAAGATAAGATATGGGAAGCTTGAGATATCTATTCACAACTGTCTCAAGTTTATTGTACATAGTTTCGCCCTCTGCTGCACCGGCTACTTTATTTGCAATTACCATAATCTTTGAGTCTTCCCTAGAGAATCGTGGATGACGGTTCAATGCTTTTAAGAGCGAATACGAGTCTGTAATTGATGTGGGTTCCGGTGTAGCAACAACCAGAATTTCACCGCTCGCAACAAGAAAATCCAACACTGCATCAGAGATACCCGCACCTGTATCTATGATAATAATATCGGCAATTGCATCTAATTTTGCAAGATTTTGTATGATATAATTTAAGTAATCTCTACTTAGATTTGAAAGACCTGCAATTCCAGATCCACCTGATATAAATCCTATGTCCATAGGTCCCCAGGTTATGATATCTGTAATGTTTTTTCCCTGATATATGAGATCACATAGATTATGTTTTGGTACGGTTCCAAACATAATTTCGATATTTGCAAGTCCAAAATCTGCATCTAGTATAATGACTCGCTTTCCCATCTTTTTGAATTGGCAAGCAAGATTGATAGAAGTATTCGACTTCCCTACACCGCCTTTTCCGCTTGTGACTGTTATAACCCTTGAGAGTGGTCTCGGGGCTGGATTCATTTTAATTACATTTCTTAACTGTTCCGCCTGATCCATATACTCCCCTCCTATCAACGCCTTCCCCCAAGCAACTGTTTTACAGTTGACTGCGGATTGAAATACTCAATATCATCTGGTACATTCTGACCGCATGTCACATAGGAAAGTGTCGCGCCCGTATATAGTTTCAGGTTATATATATTTCCCAGCGTAGCGGTTTCATCTAATTTTGTAAAAATCAACTTATAATCAGCTATTTCTTTATATGTATCTGCAATCTTCATCAAATCCCCGTATTTTGTCGAAGCCGACAGCACAAGAAACACTTCTTTAATTGCACTGTTGTCCACAGAACTTATCAAATCGCTCATGCTCTCACACTGTGCTTCATTGTTTGGCGAATGCCCCGTGGTATCCACCAAAATGTAATCATATTCTCTAAAATCTTCTATCGACGCTGCAATTTCCTTTGCCGTGTACACAACGCGAAATGGCACTTCAAGAATATTTGCGTAGGTCCTCAACTGCTCTGCTGCTGCAATCCTGTAAGTATCTGCTGTGAGCAATGCAACTTTCTTCTTGTGTTCCACACGAAAGGACGACGCAATTTTTGCAATCGTTGTGGTCTTCCCAACTCCTGTCGGTCCCACAAAGAAAATTACCTTTGGTTTTCTCTCATTTTCCTCCATCACATAAGGTTTTCCAAGTTTTAGTATCATTCTTTGATAAATTTCCGAAAGCATAAAGTCTAGTGTGACATCCGCTTTACAATTTTTGTCAATCTCCTCTATAATATCCTTTGCATACTTTTCATTAATCTCATTGTCCATCATCTTATTATACAAGAGTTTTAAAAAATTTACACGCTCTGTACTTTCTTTTCTTTTTCCGCTCTCGGTAGTTCTGACTTCTTCTGGCTGTGGTTTATTTTCCTGTTGTGACAACTGTTTCTCAATCAAATTCTGCAAATTATCTAGTTTTTCTTCCAAACCATTACCGCGAAGGTTTTCTTTTGTAGGTTCATTGGCTTTCGCCTCCGATATTCCTTTCTCTTTTGATCCGTCATCCTTTACCATATCTAACTTTTGTGGTGGAAAAGATGAAAGAACATCTGCAACCGCCTGACCAACTGCTTTCGCATCCTCTGCGACTGCCTCCTGCTTCTCATGCTGTTTCATTGGAATAATTTTTGCCTGTGATGCATTCTGTCCTAAACTGACTGCAACCCCATCCTTTTGAATTTCTGTCGCAGCAACAGCGCTGTACTTTTCATTCTCATCTTCCCTTGCGACAGTAACCTCAAACTTGGTTCCCCTGAAAATACCTTTTAATCCTTTGGGTTTAACTGCCTTGACATTCATCTCAACAATATTTTCACCAAGCTCTCTCCTCGCACTTGCAAGTGCTTCTTCCTTTGTTTTTCCTTGAAATTTCTTTATTATCATGCTGTCACCATTCCTACTGATTGTAACTCAACATTTGAATCAATCTCATTATAAGACACCACCACCAAATCTTTGTAATAGTCCTCTGTAAGTCTCTTGAAATACATTCTGACAATTGGGGAGGTAATCACGATTGGATTCTTGCCAAGCTTTTCAAGCTTCCCTACTTCTGATTCTACAGAAGCTATAATTGTCTTTGTTTTCTCTGGATCAAGTGTCAGATAAGCGCCCTGCTCTGTCTGTTTTACACTGCCCATAATCTCCTGTTCCAATCCTGGATCAAGTGTAACGACACTTGTTGTTTCATTCATTGGAAAATACTTGTTGGAGATCGCACGCTTTAGGCTCTGCCTTACATATTCTGTCAAAATATCTGTATCCCTTGTCGATGCTGCATGATCGGCAAGCGTCTCAAAAATAGTGACAAGATCACGCACAGAAATACCTTCTTTTAATAAATTCTGCAATACTTTCTGAATATCTCCAAGTCCCAAAAGCTTTGGCACAAGCTCATCCACAAGGGAAGGATTGGTTTCTTTGACATTATTGACAAGATTCTGTACATCCTGTCTGGTAAGCAAGTCTGCAAGATACTGTCTGATAATCTCTGTCAAATGTGTTGCTATAATAGAAGGCGGGTCTACAACCGTATATCCCACACTTTCTGCACGCTCTCTCTGATTCTCTGTAATCCAGATTGCTGGTAGATGGAATGACGGCTCAAAAGTAGGAATTCCTGAGATTTCCTCCTCCACAAAACCAGGATTCATTGCCATATAATGGTCAAATAAAATCTCACCCTCGCTCACCTGAATCCCCTTAATCTTAATGATATATTGGTTGGGATTTAATTGAATATTATCGCGCAAGCGAATAATTGGCACTACTGTACCAAGCTCCAATGCTATTTGCCTACGAATCATAACTACGCGATCCAAAAGATCACCACCCTGATTGACATCTGCAAGTGGTATAATACCATAGCCAAACTCCAGTTCAATTGGGTCTACCTGCAACAGAGAATTGACATTTTCTGGTTTTCGGATCTCGTCTGCAGTATCTTCCTCCATATCTGTCTCAGCCTCAATCCCTGCCACTTCAATTGTTGATGCAATCATGCGCCCGCACACAATAAAAATAATTCCCAGCACAACAAAAATCAAAGGATTTAGCGGTGTCACTAATCCCAAAAATGCAAGTACTGCACCTACCATGTACAATACTTTTGGTATTCCAAAAAGCTGGTTTACAAGCACAGTACCAAAATCTGCTTCCTTTGATCCCTTTGTAACCAAAATACCCGTTGATAATGATATAAGAAGGGACGGAATCTGGCTTACCAGTCCATCACCAATTGTAAGAATCGTAAATTTATCTGCTGCAGCGCCAATATCCATACCCTGACGCACAACACCCATAATAATACCACCAATAATATTTACAAATGTAATAATCAGACCGGCGGTCGCATCTCCTTTTACATACTTAACAGCACCATCCATGGAACCAAAGAAACTTGCTTCTTGCTGAAGCTTCTCACGCTGAACTTTTGCTTCCGCATCTGTGATAGCACCTGTATTCAAGTCTGCATCGATCGCCATCTGTTTACCTGGCATTGCATCCAATGTAAATCTGGCAGTTACTTCAGCAACACGTTCAGAACCTTTATTAATAACCACAAACTGCACGATAATCAAAATAATAAACACGACAATACCAATAACAAGGTCGCCTCCACCCACGAAATTACCAAATGTCGCAACGACATTTCCTGGATTTCCTGTCGATAAAATCAAACGTGTCGACGATACGTTCAGAGCAATTCTGAATATCGTTGTAAACAGCAAAACTGTTGGATAAAATGACAAATCCAAAACTTCTTTGGTAAACATTGTAGTGAACAGGATCGTAAATGCAAGCGAAATATTGATTGCCAACAGCACATCCAGCATAGTACTACTAATTGGTACGATCAACATGATGATAGCACCAAGTAAATAGAGAGCAACGCCTATGTCTGCCTTCTTCATCTTCATGTCTTTTTCCCCCTTAACTCCTTTTAATCCCTTATCAATAATCCCTGTTTTTCCTATATCATACTATAAGAAACAAGAACAGCTTCTTATAGTCGGATTTCCAGCATAAAGAACAGTGTTCTTCTGATAAATTATATTATCGCACAATTAACATAATTTGTATATAATAATTTGTGAATTTTTTGACTTTTTTTATTTTTTATATTACTTACACAAATTGAAACAAAAAACTCTGTGCTTTTTTACCTACAAACACAGAGTTCTAAACAACATCCAGTATGCAATTTTAAATCTTTCCCTGCATTTTATATACCATAGCAAGAACTTCTGCCACAGACTGATATAGTTCCGGTGGTACTTCCTGTCCAATATCTACATTAGCATACAACATACGAGCAAGTGGTTTATTTTCCACAATCTCTACATTGTTTTCTCGCGCAATTTCCTTAATCTTCTGTGCCACATAATCTGCACCTTTTGCGAGCACTAATGGCGCAGAACCTGTCATGGCATCATATCGAATCGCAACCGCATAGTGCGTCGGGTTGGTAATGACAACATCCGCCTTTGGCACATCCTGCATCATGCGTCGCTGTGATGCCTCACGCATCTTACTCCGAATCTTTCCTTTAATCTGTGGATCTCCTTCTGAGTTTTTGTACTCATCTTTAACTTCCTGCTTTGTCATCTTAATGTCATTTTTAAATTTATGACGTTGATAAAACAAATCGGCAAACGCAATAACCATAAATATCAGAGAAATCTTAAGTCCCATGTCGATCACTAAATTGCCAATGAGTTCTATAGCCTGATTGAGTGGCATTCCATAAAACTGTACCAGATAGACCCATTTATCCTTAATTGTCGAGTACACAACTGCCATAATTAGAATAATTTTTGCGATAGATTTGATCAGTTCAATAATCTTCTCCTTAGAAAACAGACGTTTCATACCCGAAATTGGATTAAATTTACTAAATTTAGGACGCAATGGTTTTGTTGTTATCTGAAATTTAAACTGCATCATATTAATGCCAATCGCTATCACAACACCAATAATAAAAAATGGAAGCAACTGTTTTAATAATTCCAGATAGACATTATTAATTAGAACCTTATAATCTTCCCTGACAATACGTCCATTCCAATAAGTAGTGTACTCTGGCATCTTTCCATAGATTTCCCCAAACAGTTTCATAAAGTTCACGCCCATACGGCCAACCCAAAACTTTAAAATTAAAAAGAGTGCAATCAGCTCCACGCCGCTTGACAACTCTTTACTCTTGGGAACTTTACCATCCTTACGGGTATCTGACTTCTTTTTTGAAGTTGGTTCTTCTGTCTTCTCTCCTCCAGGACCTTCCTGCGCAAAAAATTGTAAATTATATTCTAATATCACATCATACCCTCCACAATTGATACCATCATCTGCTGTATCTGATCGGAAATAAAATTGCAGATATCTGGAAGCAGTGTTACTGTTATCACAATAACACTCAATCCTGCAAGCAGTTTGAGCTGAATACCGACCGAAAACATATTCATCTGTGGTGCAAGCTTTGCCAAAAGTGCAAGGACAATATTCATTAGTGTAATACTAGCAAATACTGGCAGGCAAATCCGAAATCCAATAATAATATAATTGCTCAAAAAATTAATCAATATTTCCAGTAGACGGTCTGTATTAATGTGAACTCCACTGATGGGAATTAATGTAAATGTTTCCATCAGCGCCTTAAGTAGAAATCGATGCAATCCAGTCGTATATAAAATTAACATCACACCATACTGTAACAAAGCACCTGTAATAGAAGCCTGTTCATTTGTCGCAGGGTCAAATACATTTGCCATGGATAATCCTACTTCCATGTCCATAATTCTTCCTGCAAATAAAACAATGGAAGTACACATTTGGGCTGCCAAACCAATGAGCAAACCCACCGACACTTCCTTAAGTACGACTGTACAAAATCCCAGTATAGTATTGTATTCTGGATAAATATGTTCTGGACCAAAATAATATATAATGTATGCAATGAACATACTTAATGCTATTTTCACTTGATTGGGTACACCTTTTGTGCTAAAAAACGGTGCGACAAAAACAAATGATGCAACCCGCACAAATATAAACAGAAAATATTCCAGCTCCGACAGCGGAAATGATAAATTTACCATTGCCAGCTCCTTCCACTATCTGATATACAGGGAAAAATTCTGATACAAATCAGTCATATAAGTTATCATATTATTTAACATCCAATCTCCCAGAACCATCAGACAGATAAACATTCCCACAATTTTAGGAACAAAAGTAAGTGTTTGTTCCTGAATAGAAGTCACTGTCTGAAAAATACTGACAAACAAACCAACCACTAATGATACAATCAACGGTGGAGCAGCCGTTTTAAGGATTACAAATAGCCCCTCTTTCATTACATCAGTCACCATTTCTACGGTCATTGAATCACCAACCTTTCCAACAACTAAGAATCTTTAATGTCAATAAAATGTCTGTACAAGATATACAATCACTAAATTCCAACCATCTGCCAGCACAAACAACAAAATTTTAAATGGCATAGAAATTGTCGTTGGTGGAAGCATCATCATACCCATACTCATAAGTACAGATGCAACAACCATGTCAATGACAATAAATGGAATATAAATCATAAATCCTATAATAAACGCTGTCCGAAGTTCACTGACAATAAAAGAAGGAATCAGTACAGAAGTCGGCACCTGTGCTTCCGTCTCACCATCCCATGCCACATTCGCAATCTGCATAAAAGCATTGATGTCACCTCTCTGTGTCTGCTCAAACATAAACTGCCTCATTGGAGCTGCTGCAATACTACATGCCTCTTCAAAACCAATTTCCCCTGCGTCATATGGGATAATCGCTTCTGTATAAACTTTTCCAAACACCGGCTGCATAATAAAAAATGTCAAGAACAAACTAATTGCAATCAACACCTGATTTGGTGGCGCCGACTGCGTATTTAAAGCTTGCCTTGTAAAATGCAGCACGATCAAAATCCTTGTAAATGATGTGATCGTCACCAACAGAATCGGCACAACAGCAATAGCTGTTAATATCAGCAATATCCTTAAGGTACCACTCAATTCTCCGTTTCCACTGTCATAGGTGATCGTAAGATTATTTGCAATATTTAATTTCTGAAGGTCTTCTCCTGTCTGGGCAGTACCAGGATCATTAATATTGGTTCTGTTCTCATCTCCCTGTTGATTGTCAATCACTGCTTCTGCCGCAGCACCGTCATCACTGGTTGCCTTTGCCACCAAGACATCTGCCAGCAATATTATAAAAATCATAGAGAACATATATATTATTTTCCGAAATTCTCGCCCAATATTGTATTTTTTGCATTTATTCTTCATATAATATTATCCTTATCCAGTGACCCAAACGTGCATAAAAATTGACTTATTGCTGTTTTTTGAATTTATCAAATATCTCTTTAAAATTCATATTGCTCGCCGGCCCTGTCTCCGCTTTGTTCCATGTCAAAATATCTTCTTTTGTCATTTCTCCAAGCAAAGTAACTGTGTCTTTGCAGACTACATAGGAAAAATATTTTTCACCTATCCTCACAACTTGTATATATTTGGTTGGTGCTATCTTAAATGTTTCCAATATCTCTACATTAGAACCTGCAAGCCTCCCTTTTTGAAGACCTGCAGTTAACTTTGTGGAGAAATATGTAAGAGCCAACACAAATATAAATATCAGAATCACCGTTAACAATTGTACAATAGAGTCAAACCTATTCGATGTCGATGTCAATAGCATAACTTTTCTATCCTACAACCTTCTTAACTGCCTCCAAAACACGTTCCGCCTGAAACGGTTTTACAATAAAGTCCTTTGCACCAGACTGAATTGCCTCAATTACCATTGCCTGCTGACCCATCGCAGAACACATGATAACATTTGCACCCGGATCAATTCCTTTAATTGCCTTGAGCGCTTGGATTCCATCCATCTCTGGCATAGTGATATCCAGAAGGGTTAGATCTGGAGACGCCTCCTTATACTTATCAACTGCGATCTTACCATTCTCAGCCTCTGCAGCAATCTCATATCCGTTCTTTGTCAAAATATCTTTTATCATCATTCTCATGAAAGCAGCATCATCTACGATCAGAATTCTCTTTGCCATAATAAATCTTGTCCTTTCTAATTTTGAACTTTATATTTTAATCAAATTTCAATTATTTGATTATCTCCATAATTCTTACACCAAAACTTTCCTCAATTACCACAACCTCGCCCTTTGCGACAAACTTACCATTTACAAGTACGTCAATTGGCTCACCTGCGATCTTGTCAAGTTCTATAATAGTACCTGGGGCAAACTCCAGAATATCTGAAATAGATTTGCTAGTTCTTCCCAGCTCTACAGTTACCTCCAAAGGAACATCTCGAATCAGGCCTATGCTCTCTGCACTTACCATTTCCCCCTGTCCCTGTGCAAAATTTTGGAACTGTGCAGGTTGTATATTTACATTTGGCATTCCATAACCGCCCTGTGGCATTCCCATCTGTGGCGGCATTCCATAGCCACCTTGTGGCATTCCCATTTGTGGTGGCATTCCATAACCGCCCTGTGGCATTCCCATCTGTGGCGGCATTCCATAACCGCCCTGTGGCATTCCCATATCCATACCACCCATGGGCATTCCCATCTGCTGCATTCCCATATCTGGCATAGGTGTTGGAGCAGGTGCCGGACTCGGTGCAGGTGCTGGGCTTGGTGCAGGCTCTGACATACCGCCCATCTGTTGCGCCATAAAAGTCTCGTAAACCGACTTTGCAAAATCAAGAGGATACAACTGCATCAGTGTAGAGTCTACTAGATCATCTATCTGCATTCTAAATGAAATCTTTACAAATCTGTCCTCAAGAAATGGTGAAAGATCCCGTGGTTCCTTTGAATGTAAGTCAACAAGACTTGCCTCCGGCGGACTGATATCGATTGTCTTGCCAAGCATAGAAGAAAGTGAAGTCGAAGAAGATCCCATCATCTGGTTCATCGCCTCAGAAATCGCACTCAGATGTAATTCGCTAAGTTCTCCATCAATATTGGTGCCGTCCCCTCCCATCATCAGGTCCGTGATCACTTTAACATCATGCTCTTTTAACACCAAAATATTTGTACCATTCAATCCAACAGTATACTTAATCTGAATAAAAACACAAGGTCTTTCATAAGTATTGAGCACATCCTGCCAATTACACATTTCTACAATTGGCGTTGTAATATTTACTTTTCTGTTCACTAATGAAAACAGAGTTGTGGCAGAAGTACCCATACTAATATTGGCTACCTCTCCTATCGCATCTTTTTCTATATCGGTGAGATCTTCTCCTGTCGAAGAAGTCGTTGTCGAATCTGACGCTCCAGAATCCGCTGACAGATCCACACCGTTCAACAATGCATTGATTTCATCCTGAGATAACATACCATCCATTGTCTTATTCCTCCTCCCTCACTACTGATGTTATCCTTACTGCATATGCCTCTTTGCTTGCTCCAGGCACAGCACTAAATTTCTTAATATCCCCCACATACACATCCAGTTCGTCATCGACTTTTGAGTCAAGTCGTATGATATCTCCTACTTGTATATTTACAAAGTCGTTCACTGTGATAACACTCTTTCCAAGTACTGCCTTTACAGGAACATCTACTCTGCGTATCATCGATTCAATGAACTGCTCATAGTCTTCGTCATCCATCTTCTGCAAACTTGAATACCAGAATTTTGTATTCAATCTGTCCATTACGGATTCCAACGTAAAGAACGGAAGACATACATTCATCAAACCTTCGACATCACCAATCTTGACATTCATGGTCACAAGCGCTACCATATCGCTCGGTGAAATAATCTGTGCAAACTGTGGATTTGTCTCAATCCTTTCCAAATATGGATTGACTTCTGCCACATTCTTCCATGGTTCTCGAAGCAATTGCATACAGATTACCATGATTCTCTCAATGATGCTCATCTCTATTTCAGTAAAGTCTCTTGCTTTTTCCAAAGATTCCCCTCTACCACCAAGCATTCGGTCTATAATTGCATAGCCCAAACCACTTGTCAACTCCATAATGATGGAACCAGGCATCGGTGAAAAATTAACAACTGTGAGCAACACTGGATTTGACAAAGCATTGGAAAACTCCGCGAAAGTTACCGTCTCAGAACTTGCAACGCTTACTTGTACATTCTTTCTGAGGTATACCGGCAGATTAGTTGATAACAGTCTTCCGTAATGGTCAAAAATCATATTCAACGTTCTTAAATGCTCTTTTGAGAATTTTGCAGGCCGAGTGAAATCATAATTTTTCGCCTGTCGCTCGTCCTTCTCCTGCATATCCTCCACGTCCAGTTCACCGGAACTTAACGCCGCCAGCAAACTATCTATTTCGCTTTGAGATAACACCTCTCCCATGTAGTTAATCACCCCCTACATATTCATAATTCTGTCCATTATATCCCCTTATTTATCCTGTCTCTATGTATCTACCAATTCTCAATTATATAAGAAATTATAGGATACACCATAAATAAATGTAGAATCAAATCGTTCCTGAATCTTTTTAAGAATCTCCTGCTTGATTGGTTCGGAGTTGGTTCTTGCCTCATCCACAGTATAGTTGCCCATAACTGCAAACACAATATCTTTTATGATTCCATCCATATCTGCCATTGTCTCGGAGTACTTCTTGTAATCCTTGTTCTTAGAATCCATAGACAATGACACGCTGCCAACTGCATAGTGATCCTCGCCATCTTCCCCCTTCTTCAAAGGAATTGTCAGCTCCCCTGCAACATTGTGAACTGCGGTATCCGCCATAGATACTGTCGGCGCTAAGTCGGAATCTGGCAATCCGTTCACTTCAATCCCAACAATTGTGGCAATATCCGCCACTAAGGATGCTGTCTTCTTAGACGCACTCGACACACTTACCATCATAATTGCTGATAATACAATATTGACAACAAGCAATGCCAGAATGATAATTGATAACAGATTACGTTTCATTTTTATTTTCCCCTTTCATTAATATGTGCTCAAAGCATTGTATATCTTTATTTCAACCCGTCTGTTTTTTGCTCTACCTTCTGGCGTCGTGTTGTCTGCAATCGGTCGATATTCTCCTCTACCAGAATGTTTCACAGTTCCTGGGTCAAGCGCAGCATTGTCCTTCAGATAATTAAATACTGCTAGTGCTCTATAACTGCTAAGCACATCATTATTCTCATATCTACCACCATTTAACGGGACAGAATCTGTATGTCCCTCAATCTCAATCCCTGAATCTGCATATTTGGTAAGCAAAACTCCAATTTTATCCAAAACAGGTATTGCATCTGGCTTGATATCTGCTTTTCCCGAATCAAACAAAAATGCTCCATTTAATGTAAGCGTAACAAAATCTGCATCAAAATCAACATCCACTTTATCAGCCATCATACTTTCGTCAAGTGCTTCCTCAACTTTTTCTGCCATTTCCTCAGAAAGATTAAGCTTCTCTTGTTCCAGATTGTCAAGCGCCTCGACCAACGACTCAACTTCTTCTTTTGTCATATCAAGTTGGGCGGCTACTTCCTGCAACTTCTCTGCCGCAGCACCGCCATCCTTCGTCGGATCAGGACTCTTAGAATCCGACTCAGCAGTTTTTCCACTGCTGTTTATGTATTCATCAAGCATATTAAGTTGGCTCACACCGTTACTCACTAAAATACCATCGCCAACAGCCTTTGATCCAGCTCTGAAAATACTGATTGTGGATTGAAATGACTTTGCAACTTCCTCGAACTTAGCAGCATCCACTTCCGACATAGAGAACAATAACACGAAGAAACACATTAATAATGTCATCATATCGGAGAATGTAGACATCCATGGTGCCGGGGTTCCAGGTGGGAGTTGAAATTCTTCCTTTTTCTTCGCCATTAAGCCTCACCTCCACCGCCTTCTTGAGAAGGTCTCTCACTTGGTGACAAGAATGACTTTAATTTTTCCTCAATCACACGCGGGTTCTCACCTGCCTGTATTGACAGCAGACCTTCTATCATAATCTCTTTTGACTGCATCTCAACTGCATTGTTTGCCTGCAGCTTGTTCGATGTCGGAGTACAGATCCAGTTTGCAAGAATAGAACCATAGAATGTTGTGATCAAAGCAACACCCATCTTTGGTCCGATAGAGGAAGGATCAGACATATTATTTAACATACAAATCAATCCAACCAATGTACCAATCATACCCCATGCAGGACCCATGGCACCCAGAGAATCCCAAAAACCTGATCGCAATTTATGACGGTCATTAATGCTGTTTAGTTCCGTCTCCAAAATGCCTCGTACCAGCTCTGGATCTGTACCATCAACAATTAACATAATCCCCTTTTTCATAAACTCGTCGTCAAGATTTCCTGCCGCTTCCTCCAGAGAAAGAAGCCCTTCTTTTCTTGCAATGTTAGACAGTTCTATAATTTTGGTGATCATCTCTGGAACATTGACGCTCACTGGCTTGAAAATCAACGCAATACTCTTCATACCACCAACAAAGTTTGCCATGCTTACCGACATCATTGTCGCAAAGAAAGAACCGCCAAAAGTAATAAGTGCTGACGGCAAATTTAGAAAGTAATTAATTCCACCAATGCCACCTGCCGAGTCTATCATACCATACACCACCAGAACGATACACACAATCATTCCTACCAAAGACGCTAAATCCACTTTTACACACCCCTTTTTCATAGGCATAGTTACTCTCTATACCCTTTTTTCTCCATAGTTATATAATACTTTAAGGTTACATAAATTGCAACAATTTTCTGAAAATTTTCTTATATTTTCTTAATTTGCTACATTATACATTTTATTTAAGCGGCTTTTTGCGCTTTATTCTTCGGTGTTTTCGAAGCTTTCTATATCCGCTGTTTTCGCAAAATATTCCTGCCTTGTTAATTTTACTAGATTTTTAATCTCATGTCTACTTTCTTTTATAATTATTTTTTTGCCGTCAGTTAACGTAATAACAGTATCGGGTGTCTCCTCGACCGTTTCAATCAAACTGGTATTTACCAAAATCTTAACACCATTAATCTTTGTCACCTCAATCATTTTAGCCCATTACCCCCTCTCCCTCAAAAGTAATTTGTTTTCCATGTTGCCTTCCAAACTCTGCAAGTTTTGTCTTATATTGTTCAAATTTATCTGTCTGCCCTGTCTCGCGATAGATTGCAAAAATCCTAGTGTACGCATCAAAGACATCCTCACCAAGCTGCTCAAAATCTGCCGCGTCTATAATACCTGTTAAAAATCCAATCGCAGTCCCATAATCTTTACACATATATGCTGCTTTTCCAAAAAGATACCGAAGTCTTGTGGTTCTAAGATACTCCCTGTTCATATCAAGTAGCCGATATGCATCTTGTATGTTCTCTAATTTCATCAAGCAATCCGCATACGATTCCAAACAAGTGTTCAAAAACTTTTTCTCCGCATTACCGTTGATTGCAAGACAGGTATCATATGCCTCAACTGCCTTTTTATAATTTCCTAGCACATTGTACGACTGTCCTATCTGAAAATAAACATAGTCGTCCATCTCTTTAATCTCACCGATAGAGTTTAATAAAAGTTTTAGATTTCTCTCCTGTTTTTTTAACATTTCTTGTTGAGGAATATCATAGCCATAATGCTTTACCACAATTGGCAGATGAAACGTCTCCAATATAATCTCATTATAATTAAATAACTGTTTTGGAGTAATCTGTTCATGAATCCGAAAGCGATATTCATAATAATTTCTATTATAAAATCGAGGTACTTCATCCAACTGTATTCCTTCCTTTTGAATCCCATTCTCCACAGTAGTGTAAACATTGTGAATCTCTAACACACCAACGTTTTTGGGATATTTTTGCATACAAGTACGCAATTTTGCTACGTCTAGTTCTTGTACGTACTCATCACAGTCAAGAATCAATATCCAATTGTTTGATGCTTTTGATACTGCGAAGTTTCTCGCTGCACTAAAATCATCACACCACACGAAATCATACAAATGATTTGTGTATTTCGCTGCAATCTCCTTTGTTTTGTCCGTGGAACCGGTATCTACCACCACAATCTCCATATTGTATCGCAAAAGCTTTTTCAAACACTGTTCTATGTACTGTTCTTCATTTTTTGCAATCATACACACACTGACCGGTAATCTTGCCATATTGGTAATGTCACTCCTCTCTTATTTTTTCATAAGTCCTTTTATCCTGTACAACGAAAATATCATAAAAACTTTCACTCTCTGCCAAAAACAATCAGGCAATCAATATACCAGTTTCATATTCGTTATACTACTCCGCAAAAGTACAGGGCGGTTTTTGCCGCCCCGCAGTCCAAATTGTATCTTTCTAAAAATTTTATATCCATAGTTGATAGTATAACACATATCCCGAACAATGAAAAGACAAACGGAATAAAAAACCTTCGGAAACATTCGGAAAAAAATGAACAGGGAAATGTTCTTCCCTGCCCATTTGTATTATCTTATATTATTATCTCTTAAGATTTACGAGCTCCTCAAGCAATGTATCGGAGGTTGTGATAATACGGCTGTTCGCCTGGAAACCTCTCTGTGTTGTGATCATATCTGTAAACTGCTGTGAAAGGTCTACATTGGACATCTCAAGCACACCACTGGTCATAACACCTGTACCACTTGCCTTGATATCGACAATAGAAGCATCTCCAGAACCTGCTGTTACTTGGTAAAGGTTATCACCAGAATTTTCAAGACCCATAGCATTGGGGAATGTAGCTACACAAATCTGACCAAGCTTTCTCGACATACCATTGCTGTACAGCGCTGTCACAATACCATCTGTTCCAATAGAAACGCCTGACCTTGTACCAATCTTACGTCCATCTAACTTCTTGCCAGTAACAGAGGACTTGTTACCATTGTTGCCATTGGTAGTTCCTGACATGTCAATATCAATATTATCAAAATTATCGCCAAGCATACTTAAGTTGACGCTAAAAGATTTATTTCCTTCCTGTCCTACATATTTAAACTCACCATTACTCGTATTATAGAACACATCCCAAGATGTTGTTCCATTATTGACAAGCGCATCCATATTGACCTCTGCACCTGTTGCATCTGTTATTCCTAACAATGTTATCTTAAAACTGCCCTTCTCAATAGTCTCCGTCTCTTTTGCTTCCTGCGTGGTATATGTGTTTGTAATATCACTCTCATTTCCTAATGCTAACAATCTGTTAATATCATTATATAAACTGCTTGGAATTGGTGCATCATTTGCCCCACCTTTTATCTCAGTAGTGCCAACCTTAAATGTATAGTCTGTCTGTGAACTACCATTGTCATCCACATAAGTTTGTTGTAATGAAGTTACCGAAACCGTTGTACCTGTTGTACCAAATTTTTTTACAGCGCAACTTGCATATGCATTATTATCTGTACCAACAGGTTGCGGATCTTCATACAGATACTTAACCGCCTCCTCTGATATTTTGCTGACAACTACATTATCGCTAAGCGGATATGTCGGTTTTGTCTTTGTATATCCAATGTCACCAGAAAATTCTACAGTGATTGGTCCTGCATGTTTTAAAGCACTATCTGTCAGAGTCGTTGAATTGTATTTTGTATTTTCAATAAATGCCCCTAAGCTAATTGTTATTGCACTATCCTTTTTTCCAAGTTCATGTGTACCACTAATTTGATACGCTGATGCACTTCCTGATGATAAATCTCCAGCAACATATTTCCAGATAGTTGCCTTCAGATCTTCCATCAATTCAGGACTTGCTGAATCAGAAAGAATTCTTGTCTCACCATTCACTGTATACTTAAATGTCAATTTGGAAGTATCAACCTTATAAATGGTATCGCTTAATCCATATTCTTTCTCTCTGTTGGTAATATCTCTCGTACCATTTGTCACACTGGTTGTAGGCAAAATACCAAACTTCATATTATATGCATATCCTGCTTTATCATACAGGTCAACTGTTACCTGCTTACCAGTTTTGTTCTCCAATTCACTGTCATTGCTATCAATAATACCTGTAATTCTGCCCAATGTAGTTGCCGCAGCTCCAAAGGTATCCTGCGCTGTTACATTAATCCCACCAACACTGCCTTGTACAATATCACCATTTTCATCAACACCCCAGCCTTGCACAATATATCCTGTACTTGCCATGCAGAGGTTTCCGGCATCATCTACATCAAACGACCCATCTCTTGTATAGAATGTACTTGTGCCGTCACTTACAACGAAGAATGCCTCTCCTGTAAGTTTTAAATCAAATGGATTTCCTGTTGACTGGTTCGCGCCTTCCTGTGTGATGGTTGTGTTGATCGCTGCTGCTTTTACACCAAGACCAATCTGTCTGGGGTTTGTTCCGCCAGTTCCATTTGCTGAATTTGCTCCAGTTGCTGCCTGTGTTGTCTGATAAAGCATATCAGAGAAATTCATCTGCTTTGCCTTGAATGCAGTTGTGTTTACATTCGCAATATTATTACCAATAACGTCCATTCTTGTCTGATGTGTCCTAAGACCAGATACACCAGAATAAAGTGCTCTCATCATAATTAAGTGACCTCCTAAATCATATTTGCCGTAGATTTCTACCCTCATCCGTCATTCCGAGGGATCAAGCCTCCTTAAAAGGTCCGGCCATTGTCTCTACATCCTGTATTTAGATAATTACGGCACCATCAATATTTGTATAAATATTCTCGTCTGCTTCTGTCTGATCCATCGCTGTAATAACTGTGTTGCTCTTTGTATTTACGATAAACGCAAGCTGATCTACGAGTACCAGTGAATCTCTGATTCCCTTCTGACCTGCCTTTTTCGTTCCGTCATTCAACCTTTCCAGTTGTTTTTCAGTCAGTTCAATCTTCCTGTCGTTCAGTCTGTTTGCTGCATGTTTTGAAAACTTTACTGCTTCTTTCGCTGATGTTCCCTGTATCTGTTGTTTTTGCAGGATTTCTTCAAAGCTCATGCCCTGAGACGACTTATTTCCTGAATTGACCTTCTGCTGTTTTAGATATTGATCCTGTAGCTGTTCAATGGAAAGGAACTGACTGTTGTTAATATTCATCCTGCATTCCCCCTCACCATAAAGCTTCTTGTTTTGCCAAACTATGTGGTATGTGTGTCTGCATTATCCGAATTACTTGCATTGTTCGCGCTGTCTGAATCTGCTGTACTGCCTGTGTTATTCGTGCTATCAGAACCTGTTGTGTTGTCTGCACTGCTTGTATTGTCGGAACCTATTGTATTGTCCGAATCATTCGTGCTGTCAGAACCTGTTGTATTGTCTGTGTTTGTACTGTCAGAACCACTCGTATTATCTGTATTGTCGGAACCGCTTGTATCGCCTGTATTTGTATTGTCGGAACCCTCTGTCTTGTTAGTTCCGTCTGTCTTGTCAGTGTTTCCTGTTTTGTCTGAATCATTCGTCTTGTCAGTATCTTCTGTCTTATTGTCGGAATCCTGCTCTGTCTTATCGGTGCTTCCCGAACTTGAATTATTTGATAACAAGTTCAACTTATCAATAATCGCATTCATCTTGGTATTGAAACTCTCCAGAATATCATCGAGAGAAGTCTTATTCTCCTCCTCTTTTGAACTATCTTTAAACTCAATTCCCAAGTTCTCAAGCTCAAGTTTCCATTGCGTAAATTTCTCCATTTGATCTGCACCGTAGAATGCCATATAATTTTTCTCATAGTCATTCATAGTGTTATAGAAATCAAATGCACCTTGAATTACATTCTCATAAGACTTATCTGCAAAAGCTACATCTGGCAGACTGTCAATCATTCCCTTAAAGGTACTGTATTTTCCATATGCCTGTGAGTATTCTGTGCTGACAACGGTATCCAAATCACTAATGGAATACTTCGCATTGTCAATTACAAGCAATGGCTTACCATTCTCAATCTCAACAAAATCAACAATACCCTGTTTATAATTGACTTCTCCAGTATCTGTACTTGTTGTCTTCACAATCACTTCTTTGCCAATTAGTTCATTTGCTCTGAGTACATCAACCGCTTCTGCCATCTCACTCATCTTCTGAACCTGTGTAAATGTTGCATACTGTGAAACCCATTCTGTATTGCTCGTTGGTTCCAGCGGGTCTTGATTCTGCATCTCCGCCACCAGAAGCGTCAAAAACATATCACTGTCCACCGCATTTTTGTTTTTTTCGTTCTTTTTAAGAGAATCTCCAGATGTGGTATGTGTCTGTAAATTGCCCTTTTCATCAAATGGCGCAACTAAGCTTCCCATATGTTCACCTCTCTTTTACACTAATAAATCCATTGTGTTTCCATTTGCTGCCATAATTTCCATCGCAATCCTTGTCGCATCATCTGCTCCTTGCATTTCGTCCTCAAGTTCCTCCCCATTCATAAATGCCCTGAGATTGATGTTGCTTCTGTTTCTGCGCATTCCCTGAATGCGTCCTGTCTCTTGCTCCTGTGCCTGTCTTTGCTGTTCCTGACCATTCTTGTCAAGATCACGCTCCATCTGGTGACTCTCCACAGAGACTTCAATCGCCTCAATCTTAACCCCTTGTTCTTCCAGATTTGCACGCAACTGTGATGCCTGTGCCTCAATTGCCGCCTTAACCGCTTCATTCTGTGTGGTAAACTCCGCTGTTACCATACCGCCTTTTGTCGTCAGTGATACATTAACTGTTCCAAGGCTTGCTGGATGAAGCTGTAATTCCATTTCGGTAAGATTTTCATTTTTTATAATCTTTACCATATCTGCAAGTTGCCTCATTATACTTTCTGTACTTTCAGAAGTAAACTTTGCAACGCCTTCTGCTGCTGCGGAATCACTTAGCCCATTTAATTGATTCTGAAAATTTTGTGTCATATTGTTCTGACCAAAATTTTTTGCATCCTTACCATTTTCACTGTCCTTGGGCTCTTTTCCAGCATCTTGTGCCTGTGATTTGGTATCAATCTTTGTCAAATCTTCCTGCTGATTCTCTGGAAGCTGGTCATACTGTTTTGTATCTTGATCTTTTGTGGTTGTATTATCCTCTTGAATAATAACTGGCCCTTCTGCAACCTGTTTCTGTGTTGTATCCTCAGTTAATGACTCTGCCAGATTTTCAAGTGCTTCCTCAGGAAGTATCTGTGCGTCCTGAAGTTGATTCTCAAGACTCTGCTGCCGCAACTCTTGTAATTTCTGTAACACTGCCTCAAGTTCTTGGCTAGTAAGACCTGTATTTTCAAGTAAATTATCAACTTGTGTCCCCACCATTTCTTTGATATCTTGCAATGCAGTGTAAAGTTCTTCATTTGCAACAAGACCAATTGTTGAGTCCTCTCCTGCAACAGATGCAACAAGCTGTGCCATATTGTTAACATTGAGTAGATCAAAAGGCTGTAGTCCTAATTCTTCCATGCCACTCAAAAGCTCATCATCTGTAATTCCAAGCATCTCTTTGAGTTGTGCAATAATTTGTTCCAAAGCTTTTGTAATCTCATCTGTCGTTAGTTTCTCAGCAGATTCATCCATCTCGTCTGTCGCTTGTTCTAAGTTTTCTGTGTTTGCAGTTTCCTTTGTCTCAGATGTATTTTCTCTTGTCGATGTAGTATCTTGTGCTGACTCATTCTCCTTGGTAGTGGAAGCTGTCTTATCAGTCTGTTTTGTCTGACTTTTAGCATTGTCTGTCACAGACTGTTTTGATTGTTCTGACTTCTCAAGCTTTCGAGCTGTCTTATCAAACACTGCACCGAAGTCCTGTGTATTGTTTGCCGTATTCTGCGCTGACTTCTGCGTGTTCGCTGCTGCACTCAATGCAGGATTGACACCAAACGTAGCATTCTTTAAGGTCGTATCTGTCATTCTCATTCCTCCTTTCGCTTTCTGACATTGTAATTGTGTTTTGTATCTCCATATCATGGGATACAAAATATGCTACTTCTAATAAAAATTATAATAAAAGTTTTATAGAATTAATTGTACAATTTCACAATCAATTCTATATGGCTGAACTTTTACAAATTATATAACACATTTTGTATCCCGTGATGTAGAGCTTACATAACCACATAACATATATCGGTAAATTGTCAGAAAACTTTAGCAATTGTTTCTCAACTGCCTGGATTCATTATCTTGGTAATCCTTGCCGCCACAGCGGGGTCCATCTCACCCATAATACTGCCTCTTGTCGACGCTGGAAGATTTGAGAGAATATCTGCTGCCAAATCCAAATTATCTGTCATAGCCCCGAGAATGCTTGCCGCTTTTGCCGCATCCATATTGCTGTAAGTCGCGACATAATCCTTCATTTTGCCGCTCACTGCCTGCTCTTGGATTACTTGCTTATACAATGCCTCTGCCGTTGTAGGGTCCATTTCCTCATAGTACTCGCGATACGCCTCTGCCCCTGGCCCATTCTCTGCATAGACTACTTCTTCATAAAATTGTTCTTTTATCTGCTGGAACTTTACCTGATTATCCTCAAAAGTCTTTAATCGCTGTACTTCCGCTTTGAGTGCCTCTATCTGTTCAGAGTACGCCGCGTTTGTGTTCTGTAACTGTTCGAGTTTCTTCTCTTGCTCCGCAAGCTGGTCAACTGCCTCTTTGATACTATTGTATCCATTATATGATTTATCCTTAGTTGATTCTGTTCCAGTTTCTGTTGGAAGAATTTTGTTGATGACTGGTATATCTTTGAGCATTGGGGTCAGCACATTAGAACCAAATCCGCCAACATCCATCTTTACCAACAAACACAGTATTCCCAGCCATATCAAGATGATAAAGATCGTGACCACCACTACGGAAGCATTTGTGCCGTCTATCTGCTCATCTAATTCCCTCTCTTGATTTTCCAGCTCCTTTGCGCGCTTCTTAGCTTCCTTTTTCTGATTCTTCTGCTCCTGTCTAAACGCCTTCTGACTCTCTTTTAGTTGCTTAAGCTGCATCTCCGGTGCGTCGGGGCTTAAATTTTCGTCCTTACGTGCCATATCGCTAACCATGCCTTTCCATAGATTTTATCATACCAAATTTCGTAACTCACGAGCCTTTCATACTGTGTTCTTCCATCAGTTTCTGTCCGTAAGTATAGGAAGTCAACTGGTCAATCTCCTTACTCTCCGCTGCCAGTTCTTCCTTCATAAACTCCTCAAACGCATTTTCTTTGAGTTTTTCATGCGCTTTTCTCTCTTGCATGAGTTCTTGCAGCGCTGCTCTTGCCTTTTCGACCACCTTTGCTGCACGTGCTACCTGTTTCATCTGTTCCGCGATATATTCATCCATTTTTAAGACTGCCATCTTATTCTCACGGATCTTTCTCACATCAATCAATTCTGTGCGGAGCTTTACACCCTCCTGCATATAATAAACTTTTCTTGCGTGAAATTCATCCAATTTTTTCTTCTCGGCATCTAGCCGCATATTTGCCTCTGCAAACTCTTGTTTAGCCTTATTTTCAAGTTTTTCCTTTATGTCAAGAATTCCCTGCATTTTGTATCGGAAAACTGCCATTTGCTTACCACCCTTTTACTTTCCTGAAAAGTTTCTTACTGCTGAAACATTGCTTCCAACCGCTCAACTGTCTCCTCAAAGCTAAATTTCTCCTCAGTTGACTGTAGCAAATACTCATTCACTTCATCAATCTTATTGATTGCCCTGTCAATATTGGGATTACTTCCTCTCTTGTAGGCACCAATATTAATCAGATCCTCCGCCTCATTATAGGTTGCCATAATATTTTTGAGTTTTCCGGCAGCAGCTTTATGTCCGCCAGATGCAACCATTGACATACAACGCGAAATACTTTGTAACACATCGATTGCCGGATAATGATTCCTGTTTGCGAGTTTTCTCGTCAGCATAATATGTCCATCTAAAATACTTCTCGCTGTGTCTGTAATTGGCTCATTAAAGTCTTCACCTTCTACCAAAACCGTATACAGTCCTGTGATTGAGCCATTCTCTGAACAACCCGCACGCTCAAGAAGCTTTGGCATCTCAGAGTATACACTAGGCGGATATCCCCTTGTCACAGGAGGCTCCCCTGTCGCCAATCCAATTTCTCGTTGTGCCATTGAAAATCGTGTGAGGGAATCCATCATTAACAGAACATCTTTTCCCTGATCGCGGAAATACTCTGCAATCGCAGTTGCCGTTTTCGCTGCTTTATTTCGTTCCAGTGCTGGTCTGTCGGAAGTTGCCACCACCACAATAGAGCGACGCATACCTTCTTCTCCAAGATCGCGTTCTATAAACTCCCTTACCTCACGTCCACGCTCTCCAATCAGAGCAATCACGTTGATATCGGCCTTTGTATTGCGTGCAAACATCCCCATCAAAGTAGACTTTCCTACACCGGAACCTGCAAAAATTCCAATACGTTGCCCTTTTCCAACGGTAATTAATCCGTCTACTGCTTTTACACCAAGCGGTAGCACCTCACTAATAATCGTTCTACTCATAGGATCAGGCGGCGTTGCTTCCAGCGGATAGCGCTTGACAGTTGTCGGTTCTGGCACAAAACCATCGATGCATCTCCCTAATCCATCCAATGTTTTTCCCAGAAGGCTCTCACCCACCGACACGCTAAGCGGATAGTTCATATTCTCAACAATACAGCCCAAACCAATTCCTTCTGTATCCTCATAGGGCATAAGAAGTGTCTTCTTATCTTTAAAACCAACGACCTCTGCCAGAATGCCATGTTCCTTTTCAGAGTCTGTATAAATCTTACACATATCTCCAAGCTTTGCATCCGGCCCTGAAGATTCAATTGTAAGTCCCACCACATTTTCCACTTTTCCAAGCTTCTTAAAAAAGCTTTTGTTTACCACTGTCTGATATTTCTGAAAGGAAATATTCGTTTCCATGTTTCATCCCCTTTTATGGTTCATATGACAGAAGTCTTAGTTCTTCGTTGAGTGCTTCTAACTGTGTTCCAAGACTACAATCAAACACACCATTTCCTGTCTCTATCATACACTCATTTTTTCCAAGTGTGACATCCTCAAGAAGTTCTACGTTCTCAATTGCAATATTGGTTCCTTTGATTAACTCCTTTTTCTGCATACTTGCAAAAGGATAATCTTCTTTTGATACATGAATCAGATATGTGCTACCTGTCTCAATATTGCGCATTGTATTTTGAATCAAATATACAATTAACTCTCTGGAATTTTTAAGACTCACATGAAAAATATGCTCATAAATTCCTGTCAAAGTATCAATAAAAACTGGTTCCAACTCTTTAATCTTCTGTTGATATTCTTCCTCAATCGCTGCTATTTTCTGCTCAGCTTCTATCTGAACCTGTTCTCGTTCCGCTGCGACACTGTTGAGTCCGTCTCGATGTCCCTGTGCAAAACCATCATTCTGCCCCTGTTCAAAACCTTCCTGATATCCTTGGCTTCGCGCTTCCTCCATCATCTGAACTTTTGCTTGCTCAATCTCTGCAAGTGCTTCCTCGCGCATTTGTTCTATCTGCGCTTGCGCATCTGCAATCAACTCCTCCTGCATCTGACTAGAAGGCTGTGGTGGTGCAATTTCCTCTGAAAATCCACTTTCATCTGAGGCAAAACCACCTCCAAAGACATTCTCCTCACCATCGCGAATCAATTGTGATACTTCAACTGCACTGATACCTTCTGTAAATCCATCTGCAAAATCTGGTTCCTCACCGCATTCTCTTGCTAACTCAATTGCAAGTTCTCGCAGTCTTGCCTCTGCCCTTGCATTAGAATCGATAATTCTTGTATTTGCTGGGTCTACCATGACCCAACCCGATTTTAATACGCCACCATTAGACAACGATTTCGTCACCTCCACCTCTAGAAATAACGATCTCCGCAGAATCTTCAAGTTTTCTAATAATGTTTACAATCTTCTGCTGTGCTTCCTCAACATCCTTCATTCTGATAGGACCCATAAATTCCATATCTTCCTTAATCATCTCAGCAAGACGTTTTGACATATTGTTGAAAATCGCATTCTGCACTTCCTCTGTCGAACCTTTACATGCAATGGCAAGATCATTGTTATCAACATCTCTAAGCACACGCTGAATCGCACGGTCATCGAGCAGTAAGATATCCTCGAATACGAACATTTTCTTTCTGATCTCGTCTGCGAGTTCTGGTTCTTCCACTTCCAATGTCTCCATAATATGTTTTTCTGTTCCTCTGTCTACTGTGTTCAAAATATCTACTACAGCGTCCACACCACCGATAATGGTGTAATCCTGATTTACTAGAGAAGAAAGCTTTGATTCTAGTACACGCTCGACTTCCTTAATTACGTCTGGACTTGTTCTGTCCATCGTAGCGATACGTCTCGCCACCTCCGCCTGCTTTTCAGGTACTAATGCACCGAGAATTGTAGCCGCCTGTCCTGCGGACAAATAAGAGAGAATCAGTGCGATGGTCTGCGGATGCTCATCCTGTATAAAGTTCAACAGCTGAGATGCATCCGTTTTCTTGACAAACTCGAAAGGTTTTACTTGCAATGATGCTGTCAACTTGCCAATCACATCCATTGCTTTGTCAGCGCCAAGCGCTTTCTCCAAAAGTTCTTTCGCATAGCTAATACCGCCCTCTGCAATATATTGTTGCGCTAGACATACTTCGTAAAACTCATTGATTACCTTCTCTTTTACTTGTGGTGTAACGCTCTTGGTATTCGCAATCTCAAGTGTCAGGTCCTCGATTTCTTCTTCCTTTAAATGTTTAAATATCAGGGAAGATTTCTCAGGTCCGAGGGCAATCA
>ERZ778503.695-NODE-695-length-26743-cov-5.924348_pt1 | contig 26743 bp, 16 predicted proteins | sample MGYA00510047_ERZ778503 | MGnify/ENA primary metagenome ERZ778503 (study PRJEB29527, sample SAMN07138965) | mouse gut metagenome | material: feces | host: mouse | place: China:Nanjing | collected 2016-01-25 ... | reverse complement strand
AGCCTTGAACCGTGTGCACACTATGGCAAGACACCGCCGTGTGCGGACCTTATCGTCAGCAAGGGCGTGCGCCGCGTTGTCGTGGGATGCGTAGACCCGTTTGCAAAGGTGCAGGGACGCGGCATTGAGAGGATACGCAGGGCTGGTATAGAGGTCACCGTAGGGGTGCTCGAAAGGGAATGCCGCGAACTTAACCGCCGTTTCTTCACGTTCAACACCATGCACAGGCCATACGTGATACTGAAGTGGTGCATGACCGCCGACGGCTTTCTCGACGACAACTTCCGTCAGGTGGCACTGTCGTCGCCTTTCACCATGATGCTGTCGCACAAGCTGCGGGCGGAAAACGACGCCATACTGATAGGGCGCGTCACCGACGAGCGCGACCGTTCGAGGCTGGATGTGCGCCACTGGACAGGCAGCAATCCCATGCGTATCGTCATAGACCGCAGCAAACCGTGCTTCCCCGAGATAGACTTCAGCGGCAATGTCGTTCCTCAGATACTCGACTGTCTGTACCGCCGCGGTGTGCAGTCACTCATAGTGGAGGGCGGTGCCGTAACCCACAACTCGTTCATCGGCGCCGGACTATGGGACGAGATACGCATGGAGATGTCTCCCGTAACGTCAGGAGGAGGCACAAAGGCGCCACAGGTTCCTGCCGGTGCCGTAACCGTAAGCCGCAGGGAGTACGACGGAAACGTAATCATAAACATGAGAAAGGGCGGGGAATAAATTACCCCGCCCTTTCTTTTACACCTTATTATATATATAGCAAGCCCGCCGTTCAGTCCTTTCCGCCCACAGTCTTCCTCCACTTCTCATAGCGCGCAAGCACCTTCTTGGGCTGATCCGTATACCACGAGTAATGATTGCGGCGCTCATGCCCTATCTCCGAGACATCGTATTTCCTGACACCGTCGCGGTCGCAAAAGAAGGGGCGGTTGTCTTCAAGCGTATAGAAGCGTGCCCAAAGGGTGTCGCAAGCCGCGTCTTTGCCTGCGCTTTTCACCATGCGGTAGTCGCGCCTGCCATCTTTGTCTGTAAAGTTCTCGCGCCTAAGGTCGGTTATCATGCTCTTCCTGAACCATGCTACGGCGTTGTCCACAGCCCTGACGACATTCTCCGAAGGGCGTTCCTTCATGGACATGAGGAACAACACGACACCTGCCGACTCTGCCCCGCTGAGCGATTCCAGCTCGTAAGCACGTGCCTTAGCTGGCAACAAGGTATGCTCGTCGTGCTGGGCACACCACACCGTGGGCACTCCGCCCTGCACAACCTGCGTCTTAAGTATGCAGTCCACGCCCTTGCCCACAGCCTCAGCCGCCCTGCGGCGCATCTCCTCCGGCAGGAACTTATAAAGTTTCTTTCCGCGGCTGACATCATAGAGCACCTTCAACACATTCTCCATGGCATTGTCGTTATATGTTATGTGAGTATAATATCCATGGTTGCGCGGATAGAACTGCGGCCAGCCGCCGTTGTCATACTGCGACTCCAGCAGATATTCCACGCCGCGCCTCACTCCCTCGCCATAGCGTTTCTCGCCCGTGGCGTTGTAAAGCCGTGCAAGGAATATTATCTCCGTCATCGTTGCATTGTTGTCTATCGTGGTGTCTTCGAGATATCCTTTGTTCCGTCTCAGCTCCTCCTTCTGCGCCTCCGTCAGCTCCGCGGGCATGTATATGTTCTTTGCCCAGCCGCCGTTGTCATACTGATAGAGAAGCACGTTGTCGCCGATGCGCCTTGCCTCGGGCGTAGAGAAAAAGCCGTCGGTCTCTGCCCGGGCTATCCTCGGCCACTCCTTCGACGAGCGTTTCTCTTTGTAGGTTCTTCCCGCCGCATCCTCCTGGGCACATATATATAATGTACACGCGAGGGAAACACAAAATAAAAGTATTCTTTTCATAGCCGTTAAGTTTGGTTATAGATTAATGTCATCATTTCAATATCGGGCTTGTCTTATCCAAAGACAATGCAAGCCGGATGCAATAAAGCCCGCTTTATTTTGCAAAGATAATACAAATAAGTCACAGACACAGCCATATCATGCCGCAATAATAAAAAACAGGCACCGCCAATGACTGCCCGTTAGCACAGTCACCGGCGGTGCCGGTTAAAAAAAGAACTGCCGTACGGCTTATCGCCTGCTTCTTACAACAAGCTTGCGCACAATGTCGCCCACCTTGACAATATACACGCCGTTGCCTGCCGGTATGTCGGTAACCGTATTGCCAACGCCGCTATAGACAGTCTTGCCGTCTATGGAAGAAACCGTAATATGCCTGCCGCTGCATCCCGAGATGCGGATTTTGCCGCCGACAACACTTATATCGGCTTGTCCGGACACGACACCGTCTACAGAAGAGGTTATCGCCGTAGCCACGTTAGAGCCGTTAGACTCCCGCTGCTCATAAACGGCGGTCACCACCCATGTGCTGTTTTCAGGCATGTCGGCATTGTCGGTATATGACGTTGTGGTCACTGGTGCCTCGTTGATACGCTCACCGTTGCGGTATATGTTGTAACCCGTAAGGACGAGATTGCCCGATGACAGGGGAGCGAAAGTAACATCGTCAAGCATCAGCATGAACGAGTTTGTTGCATACGAACGTATTGCGAAATAACGCGCACCCTGTGGCAAAGCCACCTCATAACGGGTCCATTCGCCCGGCACCTTGTCCACATTGAGTTCTGTGGGGACAAAATCGGAAGGCTCGAGCGAGCCGGCAGAGTAAAGCACCTGTATCTTTTCGGGATCGTTGGCGCTATAGCTGCGGGCATAGAACGATACCGTCTGTGCATTGCCGCTAAGCTCGGGAGACACTGCCCAGTCGTCTGTCGTGCCGTTGTCAAAGCGTGCTAAGGCGGCAAGATACTGCTTTCCTGAATGCGGCGCAAAGTATTTGTTTTTCTCGAATATGCCCGTAGCGCTGAACATAAAGTACGATGCAAGGGTCTTGCCAGCTTCTATGCCGGGGATTTCCACCTCGCCAAAGCCACAGACAGCAGCCTTGTCAAGGTCTCTCATCACCCATCCGTCGGCATAGTGGCTCCACGCCGCGGTGCTTTCAAAGTCGTCGGTAACCGTTGCATCAGGCTCCGTTGCAAGAACGGGGGCGTTCCAGCCGAGGATAACATCCGAGCCGGAGCGTGTTGCCGTGAGGTTCGTCGGAACCGGGGCTGACGATGTTACGGGGCTGACGGTCACAACCTCGGAAGTGTTGTTGCCTGTTACCGCATCGTCGGGATGTGACACAACGGCTCTATAGCTGACCGGTTTGTCTGCAAGGGCACTCATCTCAACGACAAACTCGGCAGAGGTTTCGGCACCGGCGTCTATCGTCAAGCCGCCGGAAGTCTTGCAGAGCACATCGCCGGCGTAGAGTTCCACACTGCTGCCTGTAGCTGTCTCGCCGCCATTGTTTGCCAAAGCCACCGAAACGGTGAAGCTCTCGCCCGTCCTTACGTATTCAGGTGCCTTGATATCTGTAACAGCGAGATCTACTCCCGACATTTCGTCGATATTGAGATTGTCTATGAACGTAGATGTATAAGGTCTGTCGGAAGTTGTCGCAACGAAGCGCAGGCTGATGTCAGAGCCGGCGTATGCGCCGAGCGGAACGGTAACCTCGTGCCAGCCCTGCTTTGCACCCAGCTCCACAACAGTCTTGTTAAGCACCTCTGTCCACTCTCCGCCTGCTGCGCTTACAAGCACCTCAAGCTTGTTCTTGTCAAGACCGCTGTCGTCCGGAGTATAGCTGTAGAAGCGCAGCATGGGAGCCTTTTTCCCTGCAAGGCTTATCTTGCCGGTAGTCATTGCCCCGCGGTAATTGGCGAAATAGCCGTTCATGACCATGTAACCGCCGTCTCCGTCCTGAGACACGGCATCTTCATTGTCGGTCTGTATTGCCCAGTTGCCATAGTTGATACGCTCTGTGGCGTATATTGTGGAAGCCTTTCCGCCTGCATACGACTCGTGGAAATCAGTATAGGGCGTTCCGGCAGGGATAAGCCTGGTAGATGTCTTCTCACCCTCGCCGCGGTCGGTCACAGCCGACACGGAGTACTGGACAAACTGCTGCTTGCCGTCTTCCACGCCTTTGAACGTATACGGTATCTCCGTTACATTCTCTGCTATGACGGCACCGTTGCCGGTTACATTATATATATTATATCTCACCTTATCGGGGTTTATAGCCTTTCCGTCGGCAGAAAGGGCAACCTTTTCCCATGAGAGCCTGATTTCTCCGGGAGCCGTTTCAGTTATCTCCACCGAAGCCGGAGCAGCCGCAACGGGCGTTCCCACAAATGCCGTCACTGTCGTTGGTATGCTTGCACCGCTGCCATTCACGGCAACAGCCGAATAGACATAGTCGCCGCCTGCTTCAAGAACATCATTGTATGTAAGCCGCTCACCTGGCGCGGGAGAAGCGAAAGTATGAACGGTTGTGCCGCCGCGGCTCAGCTCTATCCTGTCTATCGACGTGAGGGCGCTGCCCGAGATATCTGTTTCCGGAGCAGTCAAGGATACCGTTGCCTTGTATTCACCTGCGGCATCGGCAGTGACAGTGAGGTCGACGGGCGCCTGTGGAACGCCTGCGTCCAAGCCTGCCTCTATCTTTATCTCGCAAACTTCAAGGTTGTACATGTCGGCTTCGGATATACCGTGAAGCCCCAAATGATAAACGCCGGACACGGCAGGCTTGATAAATCCGCCAAGTGTCTCATAGTCTCCTGAGAGCGTGGCAGGCTCTACGAGGGTGTTCGTCATGTCTGCAACCGTATTGCCGGCACCCCATTTAGCCTCTATAGTCTCAGGGTAACGCGCGTTTGAGCTGTGAGCCTTGAATGTTGCATGATACACCTTGCCCGCTTCCAGCTTCAGAGGAGGAGACATAAGCCAGTCGTCCATCTTGACATTTCCGTACTTCACACGCACCACACCGGAGGCATATTCCCATGTCTTTCCGTCTTTGTTGGCATCTATTACAGTAAAGAAGCTGAGTGCTTCCGACGTTTTAAAGCTTTCCTGCCACGGCAGGACTGCTGTTCCGCATACGACCTTATTGGATTCAACGGCTGCCGAGACACAGCCGTGGTTGTCTGCCGACACAACATAACTGTAGGCAGCCATGCCTCCGGATACATCGGGAGTGTCTTCCAACGATGTGGCTGTTGTATTCTCCGAAACAATCTTTTCATCGGGCAGACGCTTCACCGTATAGGTCACGGCAGCAGCGTCCACGTATCCTCCGTCGGAAGATGACGTAACGGCATTCCACGACACGGTAATCTTATCGGCGGAAGTTTTAGCCGCCTTCACGCCTTCGGGGGCAAGCGGCACGCCAAATCCTATAAAGCGCCCGACGACAACCTTGGGCGACGGACCTTTGTCGTTGGCAACAGATATGGTAAACTCATAGTTGCCGCGTTCAGCAACCGTGACGTCCGTACTGACGGTTGAACCAAACGAGGTCTCTCCCTTGGCAAATTCATTGCCGTTCAAGAGAACGGTATAAGTAAGGACACCGGAAGCCGGCGTGCCGTTGTAGAGTGTCGACGGAGCCTTGAACTGCAACTTCCCGCTCAGCGAGCCGCCGTTGAAAGCGGCAACGGCATCGGTGACTTCTGCCGGCGCATCGTCTTCCGCAGGAGGAGCAGGGGCATAGAGACCTACCACCTGTTTGCAGTCGTCAAAGTCCAAGACTTTTGTCGCCGCACCTGTGTTGAGATTGACCTCGCACAGATATGAAGAAGAGGCATCAGGACTCACGGTCCAGAACATGCGCCCGCTACGTGCTTCTATTGTCGCTGAACCTGTCAGCAACGGCAACTGTCCTGTACCGCCTATCAGCGTTGCCTCGCCCGTAAGACGGTCTATCTTATAAAGCGATGAAGAGTTTACCTTCACCGAAGTTCCCGAACCCTCAACATCCGACTGTATACCGTAAAGCTGTCCGGAAGGTGCTGCTGCAATAGCCACCCACACACCGTCCATTTCCTTTATGGGAGTGACTGTCTCTCCAGACTTGTCGTAAGATATGGTTGCAAGCACCATACCCGTATTGGTTGCGTTGGAGAAAAAACCGTATATTTTGCCGTCATACGGATTATAGGCAAGGTCATACGGGAGTGCCGTAAGCTTGGGATAGTTGGTCCACAGCTTCTTTCCGTCCTCCATGGAATAGGCATCCACATATATTATCGGAGAACCGTATTGGGCATTGCACCTCGTCGCATAATACACGTCATCATACAATACTCCACTGTAAAAGGTCGCATATCCCGGGTTCATTTCAAAATTCATGGACCACGCTTCACCGTCTGCAGACGGCAAAGTCCACAATCCCGGAGTAACCGAACCTGACGATGACGACACCACCATACCGTTCATTTTCGGTATGCCCGGAGACACATCAGACGCCATCGCCTTAACAGATGCCCCTGCAACAAATATCGTCAGGAGCAGCAAGAATAATTTTCTCATTGTAATAATAATAATGTTTTATATGATGCCGACACAGAAGCGGTATTGCCAGCAACGGCATCAAGGTTTTAATTTAATGGTGACAAAAGTACAACATATCGGCGAAATACAGGGCATCAAGGCACAATATTTTACTGTTTTGGTTACAAATAAAACGCTAAAAACCTGTTATTGTAAATGTTTGGCATTACGGATAAGTCTTTTTCAAGACATTCCGTTGATGCTTTCCGGACATAAGTGCAACCGCAAGACGGCATCCGGCAGCAACGCTAATGCCGCTACAACAGTCCCAAAGGTTGTCTTCACGCAAGACAAATACTTCTTTTTTCATTGATTTACAGGCTTTTTCATGACAAACATTTGCCTTATCAGATATTTTAAGTTATATTTGCACAATCCTTGATATAAGGCAAATTACTAATCTAATTACAAACTATTAAAACTAACAAACCATGCCTAAACAATTAAGAAAAATCCCCTTTGCGGGGAAGGTCATCGTCATGTTCCTTATTAACATGATGTGTACGATGTCTGCATCGGCAGGCGCAATCCATGTATCGACAAACGGAAACGACAACAACCCGGGAGATGAAAAGGCTCCGCTGCTCACAATACACAAGGCGGTGGAAATGGTAATGCCCGGAGACACCATTTGGGTGCACGGCGGAAGATACGTCATCAGCGAGCGCATAAAGATACCGCAGAAAGCCACGTCGGAAGACAAGAGGTGCTGTCTGTGGGCGGTTCCGGGCGAGGAAGTAATCATTGACGGCTCCGGAATGAAACACACCACCATGGAAGCGTTCAAGATGGGACGCTGCATCTACGTCAACCACCTTGCCAACTACTGGCACTTCAAGGGACTGACGCTGTGCAACGCCGAGGACAACGGCATGAAGGTGGAAGGCTCATACAACATCATCGAGCAGTGCGTATTCCACGACAACAACGACACGGGACTGCAAATAGGCATGTACAAGGATTTCTCCATAGAAGAGACCAAGTCGCTGCCGGCAGGCACGCCGCAGTTCAATCCCGGCTATCAGTTCTGCCGCGGCAACAAGGTAATCAACTGCGACTCGTACAACAACTATGACAGCCGCAGCTACAATGGAAGTGACAACGGCGGCGATGCAGACGGCTTTGCCTGCAAGCTCTTCCCCGGACCGGGAACGGAGTTCCACGGATGCCGTGCATGGACTAACAGCGACGACAACTGGGACCTGTACATGGTTTATCATCCCGTGGTGATAGACAGCTGCTGGGCTTACCACGGAGGATACACTCCGGACGGTCAGGCTATAGGCAACGGCAACGGATTTAAGCTCGGTGGAGGCGGAACGTCAGGCGGCGCGGCATTCGCACAGTCGCTCGGAGCACACGTTGTGACAAACTGTGTGTCGTTCGACAACCTGCACAAGGGCTTCGACCAGAACAACGCCTACGAGGGCATGTACATCGTCAACTGCACCGCATGGGGCAACGAGTACAACTACCGCTTCCCCACAGTGTTCCAGTATGGCGGCATGACGATACGCAACTGCATCGGATGGGGTGCGACAAAGCTCAACCACGAGTTCCTGTCGGCAAACAAGGCAGGCTCGGTGGTTCCCGACACGGAGTTCAACTCGTGGACGACAATCGACAACTGCGAGCCTTATAAGGAGGGCAACAAGAACAGCGCAGGCGTGAAGCAGAAGACTGCCAACCACTCGGGAGAGTTCCTCTCGCTGAGTGTTGAAGACTTCATGGCACCGCGCGAGGCTGACGGCTCGCTGCCCAAGAACAACTTCGCACGGCTGAAGCCGGGCAGCATATTCAAGGACAAAGGCACACCAATCGTGGGCTTCACACCCAAGAGGCACCTCCCGCTCGCCGAGGCGACGAACGCCGGGCTGGAGCTTATCGAGGCTGACGACCTTTATATGCCGTATAACGACGCGGCACCGGAAATGGGTGCGTTCGAGCTTGACGGCGTGCCGGCAGACGTGACCGTACCCGAGAAGGCAACATTGAAGTGCACCACTGCCAACTCCGTTCAGGAAGTGATTAAAGGAAGCGCAATTGAAGATATCGTATTCGAAATGGGCGGCGCGGCAACAGGTGCCACGGTGAAAGACCTTGCAGAAGGTCTTACTGCCTCAATCAACGGAAAACTGATAACGATAAGCGGCACGCCGCAGGCAAGCTGTACATTCACCGTCACCGTAACAGGCGGTCCGAAAGATATCACGACGACGGGCATCATAACGTGCGTGACGCCGTTTGTAGTACTCACAGGCGACTGGTACCACTTCCAGGACGCAGAGGACAATTTGCCAGCCGACCTCAAGAATGTAATATCACTCGTACAGAGCGGTGACGCATCGGCAACGACATTCACACGAATAGTTCCCGACTATACCGAGAGCGACGGCAGCATACCGGGCGGATGCACGCAGGGAGCACTTGTCCTGTCGCGCAACGGCGGCGTGAAGTGGACGCTCAACGATGGCGCAATACAGCTGCTCATAAACCTTCACATCACGGGCGGACGCACGTTCCGCATCGAATACGCACTTGCCGACGGAACAACCGGCACGGCAAACGTGGCGAAGATGAGCAAGGGAACATACTGCAACTGGGACGTTCTGAAGAATGCGGGGCTCTCGGACAGGAGCGAGGAGATAAAGAGCATCACCCTCATAAACAACAACACGAGCGGAGAGGTGCGCATATATGATATGTACGTGCGCGTGCCCGACAACAAGCCTACAGGCATCGACGCAGCCGTGACTGGCGAAAAGGGCAGCCGCGTGGTCAAGTTCGTAAAGGGCAACCGTGTCGTGATAGAAAAGAACGGCGTGAGATACAACGCCATGGGACAGCGCATCTGACGGTCCATACCCGACCGGCAACGGGAAACTGCAACGAAAGAGCAGAAAAGCCCCGTAAGAAAAGATCGGCGTTATAAATGAGAAAATCGAACGTTCCAAAGAAAAACTGGAGCGTTCGATTTTTTATTTGGATGCTACAAAAGAATATTCTGGTACTTCCAATATTCCACATATCTGCCCTACGCCACAACCATGGGTGCCCGGACAGAATTTTTCAAGGCTTTTTCCTGAGATGACTCCTTATCCATTCAAACTGTCCGTACTCGGTTGCGTCCGATGTCCAATGCTCGTTCACCGGCGTTATCAGCGGCTCTTTCGGACACGTGAGGACGTTCCACACGGCATAGCTCGTCGTCGGCGGGCACGTATCGTCGTTGTATCCCCACGTCATATAGGTGTCCGCCTTGACATGACGGGCAAAGTTCACTACGTCATAATACGCCATTGTCCTTATGTTCTCCGGCGTGAACATGCCCCTGATCTTGTTAAAGTGGGGATATCCCCCGGTCTTTCCTGCGGAGTATGCCGCCATGTCGCTCAGCGCAGGATGGTTCACCACGCATTGCGTGACACGGCTGTCAAGTGCCGCCGCCACTATCGACAGGGCACCGCCCTGGCTTCCGCCCTGCACCGCAAGGTTCACACCGTCCCACTCAGGCAGCGACGTGAGCAAGTCCAGCGCACGCACAAGGGCAAGATATACGCGCCTCATGTAGTAGCGCTCGCGGCTGTCCAGCCCGTTTTCAAGATACCCGTTCTCACGCCCGTTGAATGCGGTGCTTATGTCTCTGAACGTCTCTTCAGGCAGCCGGGGGTCCAGTCCGTGTATCTCCATTTCCAGTCTTATGAAGCCGTTCTCGCCGTAGTAGCGGTGGCGCAACGGCTCCTTTATCGTCTTTATGCCCGCTCCCGGAGGACAAAGCACGGCAGGACAGCTGCCGGCAGCGGCATTCTTGGGTATGAAGAGATATCCGTAAACCGCCTGCCCCTGCCTGTTGAGCATCAGCTTTATAAGATAGCAGTCCATCTTCGGCGTGCAATACTCCTTGGCAAGCTCCTTTGTAAAGGTCAGGGGCTGCACCCTCATTTCCTCCACGCCTGCCCTCCAGAAATCCATGAAGTCTTCCGGTTCCTTGGTGAAAGGCTGTATATTGTCCACCGAAAAGCCCACCTTTATATGATGACTGTATTTCTTTCCGCCTACAGCGGCTGTAAGACGCAGGTCACGGAAGCCCGGCGTCTTTCTCGTGCCGATGCTCACCCGCGCCCTGCCGCGGCTCAGCTTAACGGTGCCCTTTACGTCACCTTTCATCATATCGTCGGCAACGGTATACTCCACGACGGCGTCTTCCGGTATTCCGTACCTGTAGAACTGTACGTCCACAACGGCATTCTCGCCCGTCTTGTAAAGCCAGTCGGCATGGTCGGGCACCGTCACCCACAGCACGTCCGAGCGGTAGGGATAGTTCTCCGCGCCGCTGCGCACAAAGCAGCAGCACAGAAACAAAGCAATCAAAATCAGTCTGTTTTTCATTATAATAAGGTCTTTTATCATTGCATCAGCCTGTATTCGCCGGGCGTCTTGCCCGTGGCACGCTTGAAGAAGCGGTTGAAATGCTGCGAATACTGAAAGCCCAGCCTGTTGCTTATCTCGCTTATCGTGCGGCTGGAACCGAGCAGCTCGTCCTTTGCAAGCTCTATTATCTTCACGCGGATATACTCCTGCGGCGTGCGCCCCGTCTCCTTCTTTATCAGGTCGCCGAAATAGTTGGGCGACAGGAAACACTGTTCGGCAAAATATCTGACCGACGGCAGCCCCTCCTGCGACGGCTTGCTGCTCTCAAAGTATCGGTTCATCTCGTTCTCAAATTTTGTCAGCACGTCGTGGTTTGCCTCCTTGCGGGTGACAAACTGGCGTTCGTAAAAGCGCATGCAGTAGTCGAGCAGCATCTCTATGTTGCTGCATATAATCTTCCGCGACTGGTTATCAGCCTGCCGTTCCGTCTCTTCCTTTATCCGTGCAAGGCAGTCGCTGAAGATTTTCTTCTCTTCCTCAGACAGGTGGAGAGCCTCGCGCGAGGAGTAGGAGAAGAACGAATATCTCTTTATCTCACGCGCAAGCGATGTTCCGTGTATAAGGTCGGGATGGAAAAGAAGCCCCGTGGCATTGGGCTTTGAGCCCGGCGCACGCTTGACACGCACCACCTGCCCTGGTGCAAAGCTTGTCACCGTACCCTCCTGATAGTCATACGGCTGCCGCCCATAGGTAATATCCCCGCAATATGTCTGTTTCAGAAAGATGGCATACAGACCGTAGTTCAGCGTCATTTCACCAGAAGGCACCACCGCATCGGTGCCATGAAGGTCTACAACCGTCACCAGCGGATTACGCGTTTCAAAACCATAAATACTGTTGTAAGTCTCTACCGAGTTAAGATTTATCACCTCTTCCATATATAAATCCTTTGCTTCAATATTCGCAAAATTAACAAAAAAGACATTAAAAGCAAAGAGTTAACAAGGTGTTTGACAATTATTTAACTCTTATTTACGTCCGAAATCGGCAGGCACCTCGCCCCATTTCGCCGTCTCCCATTTTATCACCGGCACTCTCACCTCATGTGTCCTCAGCCACGCCTCGGCACGCTCTATGATGCCATAAAGCTGTTCCGTCGAGGCATTGCGCTCCAGCTTCGTCTTGCATTTCTTCTTGCTGACCCACAGAATGGCATTATAGCTGTCGCTGTATATCACCTTGTCCTTTATCCCCAGCTTCTCCATGAGTGCCAGGGCATGGACGATGGCAAGGAACTCACCGATGTTGTTGGTGCCGCGCAGCGGTCCGAAGTGAAACACCGTTGCACCCGTGGCAAGGTCTATGCCCTGATATTCCATCGGTCCGGGATTGCCGCTGCACGCCGCATCCACTGCCCATGCGGCGGCTTTCACGTCCTTGTGCAACGGCAGCACGGTGTCGTTGCGCCAGGAGGGAACGTCGGTTAATTTATAATTCATAATTTATAATTTATAATTGAGTGAAGTTTTAATATACGTTATTTGCCACATGTAGGGACTTATTCTTGTATATGTCCGCTCCTTTTAAGATGCCAACCAGCAGATGTGTTGCGGACATATACAAGAATAAGTCCCTACATGTGGATTAATGTGCACCATAACACATCACCGTTTAAGACAAATTGTCATTTTCCGATGGATCTGTTGCACACTAATTATGAATTAACATTACATGCGTTCAGGCACTTCGATGCCCAGCAACGCCATTCCGTTCTTTATGGTCTTTGCCACATTCTTTGCCAGGACGAGGCGCACGAGCACCTTCTGTGGGTCTTCCTCGCGCAGTATGCTGCAGTCGTGATAGAACTGGTTGAACTGCTTTGTAAGCTCATAGCAGTAGTTGGCAATGCCGCTCGGGCTGTAGTCCTTGCCCGCCTGTGCCACAGCTGCGCCATACTCGCTCATCTTCTGTATCAGTTCCACCTCCTTATCGTTAAGCGTCATGCCGCCGTCGAGCGTCTCAGGAACGGCAATCTGCTGCTCTGCCGCCTTGCGCATGATGCTGCGTATGCGGGCGTAGGTATACTGGATGAACGGTCCTGTGTTGCCGTTGAAGTCGATGCTCTCCTCCGGATTGAACAGCATGTTCTTGCGCGCATCGACCTTCAGGATGAAATACTTCAGCGCACCCAGTCCCACTATGCGTGCAATCTCGTCGCGCTCCTCCTCTGTCATGTCGCTGAACTTGCCAAGCTCCTCGCTCGTCTTCTTCGCATCGTATATCATCTCGGCAACAAGCTCGTCGGCATCGACAACCGTTCCCTCGCGGCTCTTCATCTTTCCGTTGGGCAGCTCCACCATTCCGTATGAGAAGTGTACAAGCTCCTTGCCCCATTTGAAGCCCAGGCGGTCGAGCAATATCGACAGCACCTGGAAGTGGTAGTTCTGCTCGTTGCCCACCACATATATCATCTTGTCTATGGGGAAGTCCTTGAAACGCATCTCGGCAGTGCCTATGTCCTGCGTCATATATACCGACGTGCCGTCCGAGCGCAGCAGCAGCTTCTGGTCAAGACCGTCGTTTGTAAGGTCCGCCCACACACTGTTGTCGTCCTTGCGGAAGAAAAGTCCCTTTTCAAGCCCCTCTTCCACCTTCGCCTTACCCTTGAGATAGGTGTCCGACTCATAGTATATCTTGTCAAAGCCTACGCCGAGTGCCTTGTACGTCTCATCGAAGCCGGCATATACCCAGTCGTTCATCTTCTTCCACAGCGCGCGCACCTCGGGGTCGTTCTGCTCCCATTTTACGAGCATGTCGTGAGCCTCCTTTATCAGCGGAGCCTCTTCCTTAGCCTTCTTCTCCGCCTCTTCGGCGTTCATGCCCTCAGCCGTATACTGCTCTACAAGCTGCTTAACCTCCATGCGGTAGTGCTTGTCAAAGGCAACATAGTAGTCGCCGATAAGGTGGTCGCCCTTCTTGCCGCTCGTCTCCGGTGTCTCGCCGTTGCCGTATTTCAGCCATGCCAGCATCGACTTGCATATATGTATGCCGCGGTCGTTCACGATGTTTGTCTTCACCACCCTGTTTCCGTTTGCCTGCATTATCTGCGCAAGGCTCCAGCCCAGCAGGTTGTTGCGCACGTGTCCGAGGTGGAGAGGCTTGTTGGTGTTGGGCGACGAGTATTCTATCATCACCAGCGGACTGTCCCCGTCCGCCTTCTTCTCGCCGTATTTCTCGTCGGCGTTGATGCTGTTGAGCAGCCCTATCCATGCCGCCGGGGCAATGACGAGATTAAGAAATCCCTTCACCACGTTGAACGATGCGATGTTCTCATCGTTTTCCTGCAGCCATCCGCCTATCTCCTGCGCCGTGTCCTCCGGCTTCTTGCGTGATATCTTCAAGAACGGGAACACCACCAACGTGAGGTTTCCTTCAAACTCTCTCTTTGTCTTCTGCAACTGCACCATCTTCTCCGGCACGTCCGCGCCGTACAGTTCTTTCACCGCCTTGATGACCGAACCGCATATCTTGCCTTCTATACTCATACCTTATTATATATATTTACGGGTGCAAAGGTAATAAAGAAATTAAGAATTAAGAACATGGAAATTAAGAATTAAGAGTTAAGAATTAAGAAAATATGCTTTGGACAGGCATCTATAGGACCTATAGGACTTATAAGACCTATAAGACTTATACAACCCACAAGGCATATTTTCTTAATTCTTAACTCTTAATTCTTAATTTCCATGCTCTTAATTCTTAACTCTTAATTCCCCCGCTCTTTCCTCTCAGCTCATCCATTTTCTTCCTCCTGTCAAACGAGAAAGTCTTGCTGTTGCGGTCTACAAAGCCGAAAAGGCTGAGGGCAAGGGATATTATGTTGCCGCGCATAGGCTCCGACAGCATGTCCGCCTCGGCATAATACAGCTCGGCAAGCATCTCCATGCGGTGCAGACGCTCGCTCTCGGGATATTTGGTGAACGACTGCATGATGTCGTCCACGGACATTATGTGGTAGAAGTCGTATGGTCCCACATACTGCTCATAAAGCTTTCGCAGAGCCTCGCGCCTGCCTTCAATCTCCTTTTTCTCAAGCATCCGGGCAAGTGCCGCCATAAACTCGCGGATAAGGCGCATGATATAGTCACGTTCAAGCATCGCTTTTATAATTTATAATTCATAATTTTTAATTTATAATTGGTGCGGGGACAACAACCCGCCAACTCGTAATTCAAAATTCAAAACTCGTAATTCGTAACTCCAAACTCGTAATTCAAAGCTCCAAACTCCTGACGTATTCATACAGTTTCTTATAGAACGGGTGGCGCGTCATTGTGCCGGCATCGCCGAGAATTATCAGTTTCATGCGTGCACGCGTCATCGCCACGTTCATGCGGCGCAGGTCGCGGAGAAAGCCTATCTGCCCTTCGGCGTTGGCACGCACGAGCGATATCAGTATTATGTCGCGCTCCTGACCCTGAAAGCCGTCAACGGTATTGACCGAGATGAGATGGCGGAAGGGCTTGAAGAAATCATTTTTCTTTACCAGCCGCCGCACATACTGCACCTGTGCGCGGTATGGCGAGATTACACCCACGTCCATACGCTCTTCAAGTACGCGCTCCCTGCCTATCTTCTTGAAATAGTTTTCGAGCGTGGCAAGCGTAAGCATCGCCTCCGCCTTGTTTATCCTGCCGAAGCTCTCGCCGACAAACTGCTCCGCAAACAGCGGGTGTCCGTCGTCGTCCGTGCCAATCTCCGATGTGTCGACCCATGTCATGGGCGTGTCATAATCAAGTATTCCGCGATGGCTCACCTGCGGTGCACTCTCCACCATGCCGCCATAGAACCAGTTGCTCGAGAACCTCATTATCTGCTCGTTCATGCGATACTGCACCTTGAGCAGCGTCACCGTCCCGGGCTTCAGCGCGGCTATGCGCTCCATGAGCGTCGTGCCCAGTCCGCCGCGCATTGCCTCCATGCTCTTCACCGTCGGCGGAAGCTGACAGTGGTCGCCGGCAAGTATCACCCTCGAGGCACGCCGCAGCGGTATCCAGCATGCCGGCTCGAGCGCCTGTGCAGCCTCATCGATGAACAGGGTGGCAAACTTCATGCCGTCCAAGAGGCGGTTTGCCGCCCCCGTCAGTGTACATGCTATCACGCGTGCCTCGCCAAACAATTCGGCGTTGATGCGTATCTCTATCTCCATGGCACGGCTTTTCAGCCTCTCCAGCTTCGTGTGGTAGCTGTCGTCACGCCTGCGGTTGCGCGCACCGCGCATCTCCCTTATCGCCTTGCGTATGCTCCACAGCTGCGGATAGTCGGGATGTGCCTCGAAACGTCGCTCGTAGGTGAACGACAGCATCTTGTCGTTGACGCGCGTGGGATTGCCGAGACGCAGCACGTTGACACCGCGGTCTACAAGCTTCTCGCTAATCCAGTCGACAGCCATGTTGCTCTGTGCACACACCATAACCTGATTTTCGCGGTGCAGCGTCTCGTATATTGCCTCCACAAGCGTCGTCGTCTTTCCCGTTCCGGGAGGTCCGTGCACTATGGCAACGTCCTTTGCCCGCAGCACATTGTTCACCGCCTGTTCCTGCGTGGGGTTGAGCCACGGAAAGCGCATCGGGGCAAACGTGAACGTCTCCGCCTTGGTTTGTGAGCCGAAGAGGTCGCGAAGATAGGCAAGACGGTTGCCCTTGGCATTTATGGCGCGGTCGAGGGCATCAAACATAAGCCGGTAGCTCGTCTCGTCGAAAAACAGCTGCACGCCGGCATTCTCCATGTTCTGCAGCGCAGGTATGGAGGCACTGTCGGGCAGGGAGACGACCATACGGTCGCCGTCGACATAGCTCACGGTGCCCGTAACGGCATGGAACCTTATCTTGTCGGACACGGAAAAGAAGCATACCGGACGCCCGAACTCGAAATTATGCTCCACGTCGTCATCGGCAGTACGGTGCACCTCAATCACCGGCTGGTTGAGCGAGTTGTAATAGTTGCGCCCCATACGCGCGGGGAACCAGGCATCGCCGCGCTTCACCTTGCGTGGCAACGCCTCGGCATTGCTGTGCCGCCGGTATTCTTCCTTCTCCTCCTCATACTCCGTTTCAAGCAGTTTCCGGAGCATCAGCAGCGCCTGCACGGGAGGCACGGGAGCGTTATTTTTATGCTGTTTGTATATCATTGATTTTCAACATCTTACCTTTTGGACTCCAAAACGCCGTCTTTCAGGCTCCAATATGCCGCCTTTCAGAGTCTAAAAGGCGGCATATTGGAAGCCCAGACGTCACCTTCCGGAAAACAAGCGGCACACTCATGAAGTTTTCCACGTGTGCCGGAACGGCATAAACATCCGTGTGTCCTATGCAAAGATAACAAAAAGTATCCAAACATACACAACCGGACGTATAATAACGTGGGTCTGGCTAATTATACAAACCACCCCTGCCCCTCCTTGCTCTCTCTACTCCTCAAAGTCTTTAAGGTCTTTAAAGTCATTAAAGACAATAATGCCAATCTACTTCCTTACTCCCTTTACTCCTTTCTCCCTTTACTCCTTACATCATCATTTGTCCTTTAACTTCCTCTAACTTCCCATAACTTCTTTAACTTCTTAATACCACACCAAAGCCTGCGGGTGATATTCCACGATGCACGGGCAAAAGGGTATGAAATCGGCAGGGAGACGGCAACGGGTTAAAAAAAATTAAATGAAAGGAAATAAGAAAGTACTTTATTCTCTATATTGGTTAAATGAAAGTATCTTTGCACGTGCAATTTAGTATGTAATTTAAATGTTTTTAAATAAAATAAGCAATTATGAAGATTGAGAAAGTTCATGCAAGAGAAATCCTCGACTCAAGAGGTAATCCTACAGTTGAAGTTGAAGTAACACTCGAAAACGGCGTAATGGGCCGTGCAGCCGTTCCGTCAGGAGCATCTACAGGCGAAAACGAGGCACTGGAACTTCGCGACGGCGACAAGAACCGCTATCTTGGCAAGGGCGTGCTGAAAGCTGTTGAGAACGTAAACACTATCATCGCACCGGCTCTGAAAGGCGACTGCGTACTGAACCAGCGTGCAATCGACAATAAGATGCTTGAGCTTGACGGTACTCCCACAAAGAGCAAGCTGGGTGCAAACGCCATCCTCGGCGTATCACTGGCTACGGCACAGGCTGCTGCAAAGGCTCTGGGCATGCCGCTCTACCGCTACATCGGCGGATGCAACGCTTACACAATGCCCGTTCCGATGATGAACATCATCAACGGCGGTGCTCACTCTGACGCTCCCATCGCTTTCCAGGAGTTCATGATACGCCCCGTAGGCGCAACGTCTATCAAGGAGTCTATCCGCATGGGTGCTGAGGTTTTCCACGCACTTGCAAAGCTTCTCAAGGGTCGCGGACTGTCTACAGCCGTAGGTGATGAGGGTGGTTTTGCTCCTAACTTCGACGGTATCGAGGACGCTCTCGACAGCATCATACAGGCTATCAAGGATGCTGGCTACGAGCCGGGCAAGGACGTTAAGATTGCCATGGACTGCGCTGCTTCTGAGTTTGCAGTACAGGAGAACGGCGAATGGTTCTACGACTACCGCCAGCTGAAGAACGGAAAGAAGAAGGATCCTAACGGAAAGAAGCTCTCTGCAGACGAGCAGATAAAGTATCTCGAGGAACTGATTACAAAATATCCTATCGACTCTATCGAGGACGGTCTTGACGAGAACGACTGGGACAACTGGGTTAAGCTCACGTCAGCTATCGGCGACCGCTGCCAGCTCGTAGGCGACGACCTGTTCGTAACAAACGTCAAGTTCCTCCAGAAGGGTATCCAGATGGGCGCAGGAAACTCTATCCTCATCAAGGTTAACCAGATCGGTTCTCTTACGGAGACTCTCGACGCTATCGAGATGGCTCACCGCCACGGTTACACAACAGTAACTTCTCACCGCTCAGGCGAGACAGAGGACACTACCATCGCTGACATCGCAGTGGCTACAAACTCAGGTCAGATTAAGACAGGTTCTATGAGCCGCACAGACCGTATGGCTAAGTACAACCAGCTGATCCGCATCGAAGAGGAACTGGGTGCTGCTTCAAAGTATGCTTATACAAAGCTGAAGTAAATTCATACTTCACATAACGGCAATGAGGGTAGCCCCATGTGGGCTCCCCTCATTTTTGTTTAAGGCAGGGGCTGGGCTACTGCCTGGTTTTATAGGGCTTATAGGACATATAAGGCTTATAGGTCCTATAAGTCCTATAAATCCAACATACAATATCAAAAAGAGCATAAAATGACATTTCATCCATTATCCACCGACATTCCCAAGCCGCAAAAGTTCACATATCCCTTCTGCTACGAGCCTCATCCGCTGTGCCTGCTCGCCGCGCGTGAGGTGCAGGAGTATATCGTGGCTAACGGTCTCTGCGCCGGCGACAGGGACGGAGGAAAGATGTTCGGAGTGCTCGTTGTGGAGAACGGAGAGGGACGGACGGGGTATCTTGCGGCATATTCGGGACTTCTGCAACATGACGCAGAAGACGGTTTCTTCGTGCCGCCGGTGTTCGACGCACAGCAGCCCGGCGGTTATTTCAAGCTGCACGAAAGCGAAATAACCGCGCTCAACATGGAAATAGAAAACATTGAAAAGAGCGGGGAGTATATAGGTGCGCGAAGAGAGGCTGAAAGGCTGGAAACTGAAAGTAATGAGAAGATACGCCTGTACAAGGAAGAGATGGCACGGGCAAAGGCTGCAAGAGATGCAAGGCGGCACGATGCAGGGGTGATAACGGAAGAAGAAGGGCTGGCAATGATACGCGAGAGCCAGTTTATGAAAGCCGAACTGCGGCGCATGAAAAAGTATTACAGGGAGAGGACGGCAGCAGCGGCACTGCATGCAGGACATTTGGAAGAAAGAATAACCGGGCTGAAGAAACAGCGGAAGGAGATGTCCGACGCCCTTCAGGAGTGGCTGTTCCGCCAATATGTACTGCTTAACGTCCGTGGTGAAGCACGGGACATAATAGACATATTCATGGAACAGGCTGGCAAGATGCCGCCTGCGGGAACGGGAGACTGCTGTGCTCCAAAGATGTTGCAGTATGCCTTCAAAAACGGAATGCGTCCTGTCTGCATGGCGGAATTCTGGTGGGGACCGCCGCCAACGAACGAACTGCGCCGGCAGGGACACTTCTACCCGTCGTGCAGCGGCAAGTGCAAGCCGCTGCTCGGTCACATGCTGAAGGGTCTGAAGGTAGACGACAATCCTTTATCCGACGGCAGGGCTGGCTCCTTGTCAACGGTAAACGAGCCTGTGCCGGAGATTGTCTATGAAGACGACTGGCTTATGGTCGTCAACAAGCCCGCGGGCTTTCTGTCTGTACCGGGACGTTCGGAACGCCCGTCCGTGTTGTCGTTTGCAAAAGGACACTGCCCCGATGCCGACGGTCCGATGATTGTCCACCGTCTTGACATGGCTACATCCGGACTGTTGGTAGTGGCAAAGACCAAGGAGGCGCACCGTTCGTTGCAGGAGCAGTTCCGGCAGCACAGCGTCAGGAAGCGTTATCACGCCGTGCTTGACGGCACGTGGCGCGGTGCTGCACACGGCACAATATCGCTCCCCCTCTGTCCGGACATATTCGACCGCCCGCGTCAGAAGGTTGACTATGCCAACGGCAAGACGGCAATAACAGAGTTCTGGATTATAAAAACGGAAAACGGAAAGACCCACATTCATCTCTTTCCGCACACAGGACGCACCCACCAGCTGCGCGTGCATTGTGCCCACGGCGACGGTCTGGGCATTCCTATAATGGGAGATGAACTGTATGGAAAGAAAGCCGACCGTCTTCACCTCCATGCGGAATATCTTGAGTTCACACATCCGGGCACTCTCAAACGCATGGCGTTTGAGGGAATTAAGAATTAAGAGTTAAGAATGAAGAATTTGCTGCCGCCATTCTCCTATTAGGCTTATAAGGCTTATTGGTCTTATTAGTCCAATCAGCCTAATAATAATGGCGGCAGCAAATTCTTAATTCTTAACTCTTAATTCTTAATTCCCTCAATTCCTTTCTTCAGAAACTCCACATATTCGCCCACATCCTCCTTATAGCTGAAAGAGCCGCCGAGGACATTTCCATGCGCATCCACAGGCACATAGAACGGCTGTACAAGTGCTCCGAACTTGCTCTGTTGCAGGTAGCTCCACTTGTCTCCTATGGTACGGAGGGTCTTTCGGGTGCCGTCGGGCAGGGTCACTTCCATTGTCTTGGCAAGCGGACGCTTGTCGTCTACGTAAAGGGAGATGAGGATATAGTCGTTGTTAAGAATGTCGGCAACCTGCGGATCGGTCCATACAGACGCCTCCATCTTGCGGCAGTTGACGCAGCCGAAGCCAGTAAAGTCTATCAGCACGGGCTTTCCCTGCGATGCGGCAGCGGCAAGCCCTTCTTCATAATCGGTATATTTGGGCTTAACTTCGTTGTGATAAAGATTGAAATCCTGTGTGTTCATGGGCGGTGCAAAGGCACTGACAGCCTTGCAGGGGGCACCCCACAGACCGGGAACCATATATACCACAAACGCAAACGACACCATGCCGAGCATTATGCAGGCAACGGGCATGGGCTTGTCTTCGCCGTACATGTCGCTCTGGAACTTGAGCTTGCCGATAAGATAGAGACCGAGCATGCCGAAAATGACTATCCAAAGGGCAAGGAACACTTCACGGTCGAGCAGTCCCCAGCCGTATGCAAGGTCGGCAACGGAGAAGAACTTAAGGGCAAAGGCAAGCTCGATAAATCCGAGTACGACCTTTATGGTGTTCATCCAGCTGCCCGACTTAGGAGCCTGCTTGAGCCATGTGGGGAACAAGGCAAAGAGGGTGAAAGGCAGGGCAAGGGCAAGGGCGAAGCCGAACATGCCCATTGCAGGTGCCATATAACTGCCCGACGTGGTGACCTCTACAAGCAGGAAGCCTATAATGGGTCCCGTGCAGGAGAACGACACAAGTGCAAGCGTGAACGCCATGAGGAATATCGACAGCAGACCGCTTGTGGATGACGCCTTGCAGTCTATCTTATTGGTCCATGACGAAGGCAGAGTAAGTTCGAACCAGCCGAAGAACGACAGGGCGAATACAACAAGAAGAAGACAGAAAATGATATTCACCACGGCATTGGTGGCAAGGGCATTGGCAAAGCTCGCACCGAAAATGACGGTCAGGGCAATGCCCAGCGTAAGGTAGATGACGATTATTGACACTCCGTAGGTAATGGCATCGCGCACCCCCTTCTTCTTGTCCTTGGCACGTTTGAGGAAGAAGCTTACCGTCATAGGTATGATAGGCCACACGCAAGGAGTGAAAAGCGCAACGAAACCGCCGGCAAGTCCCATAAGGAATATGTACAGAAGAGAACGGTCGCTGCTGCCGTTGTCGCCGTTAAACGCCTGCAGCTCCTTTATCACAGGCTTCCACAGGTCGCCTCCTATATCAGCAGACGACGTGCCGGCTACAGCCGACGTATCGGCGGAAAGGGTGTCGCTGACAACGGTTGCGGGCACATCCGCAGCTCCGTCCCTAACCTCCTCCTTTGCCTCCGGGGCACCTTCGGGTCCCTTCCCGCTATAAGAAAACTCCACCTGAGTGGGCGGCATGCAGTTCTCATCGTTGCATGCGCCATATTCAAGGTAGCCTTTAAGGGTGTATGTCTTTCCCGTTATCTGATACCGCTGGACGAAAGTGACGCTCTTCTCGAAGTAACGCAGCTTCATGCCGAACACCTGGTCGAAGTTTGATATCTCTTTCCCCTGCGCCTTCAGCTTGCCAAGCGGCTTCACGCCCTCAGCCTTCTCCGTCGTCAACGTGGCAGAGACCGGACCGTCGGCGGGCAGTCCGGTAGAATATACATGCCAGCCGTTGTCTATCTTTCCGGTAAATATGACATCGACCTCAGTGGGAGACACCACCTTCTGCTGCACCGAGAAATGAACGGGAATGTCTCCCTGTGCCATGACACCGGCAGCATGCAACACCGCAACAAAAGCCACGGCAAGCATCTTGATACTTCTTCTAATCATATATTATCTTGTTTTATTTGTCATTATGTTCATCACAAAGCGGTCTGTCTCGCTCATTCCCCTGCTGCCGATGTCGGTCAGGTTGTGTATGCTCCGGTCCACATCATCGTCTATGATGCCCTCAACCGATGTCACATGCTTGTTCTGTATTGCCAGCATGGCACTCATCACGGCTGTCCCCACGCCTGTTGTCAGTTTCAGCGCACAGCTCGGCTTTGCCCCGTCGCATATCATTCCGGTAAGGTTTGCAATCATGTTCTTCACCGAATATGCCACCTGTTCGTATGTCCCTCCCATGAGATAGGTTATTCCGCAGCTGCTGCCCGTGCTTGCCACAACACATCCGCAGAGGGCGGAGAGCGTTCCGAGAGCCTGTTTTATGTATATCGCCGTGAGGTTGCTGAGCACAAGGGCGCGTATAAGCTCTTCCTCGGTATTGTGGTTTTCCTCGGCAAACACCACCACGGGCATTGTGGCACAGATGCCCTGGTTACCGCTTCCGCTGTTGCTCATCACGGGCACCATCGCCCCTGCCATGCGCGCATCGCAGGCACAACTGGTTACAGAGAGTATGCGCGAGAATATTCCTTCACCCATGATACCACGTCCCAGCGGGCTGCACAGAGTCTTGCCAAGGGCATGGCCGTAGTTCTCCGTCAGTCCGCTTTGTGCCGCATTCTCATTAAGTTTCTTGGCTTCGAGTATGAATTTCATATCGTCCGTGCATGTCGTCGTGGCATACTCATAGACTTTTCTCAATGTCAAAGGAACACAGATGCTTTCCTCGCTTACCGTGCCCGGCTGTTTTTCAAGCATCACATCTGCATTTTTTCTCAGATAGACAAAGTCCGTGTGGTGCCCCTTTATTATCGCCTCGGTCTCGTCTTCGCCGCTCCTGCACAGCACACGTATGAACAGCTTGTCGGTGTCGTGCTCTTCAAGGGCAATCTTTATGCGCCCTTCACCGACATATCTGCGCGCCTTCTCCACGGCAACGGCATCGGTGTCGCGAAGCACTTCAAGCCCCAGTTCGTGCCTGCCCACAATCGCTCCCAGTGCCACAGCAATGGGAAGCCCCACCATGCCTGTGCCGGGAATGCCCACACCCATGGCATTTTTCAGTATATTCAGACTGAGACTGAGTTCTATACTGTCGGGAACACGCCCCATAAGAGCCGATGCACGAGACACGCACAGGGCAACGGAAACCGGTTCGGTGCATCCTATCGCCGGCACAACCTGACTGCGTATCAGGGCTGTAATGGCACTTCTTTCAGCATCTGTTATCATAAACCTTATATCATTATATATAATGTATCTATCTGCAAAAGTATAAATAAAACATCTAAAAGCATGCTTTTAGCATATAAAATATTGGCGGATTGGAAAATAATGGCTATCTTTGCAAAAGAGTTAAGTTTACGAAGGATAATGGATTCTGACACCGCACAGATGTCAGAATCCGTTATTTTCTTTACCATTTGAAAAACTGAAAACACAATAAACAGTTATGGCATACATGTCACAGGAAGGCTATGATAAGATGATAGCCGAACTTCAGCGTTTGGAAAGTATCGAACGCCCGAAGGCTTCTGCCGCAATAGCAGAGGCAAGAGATAAAGGAGATTTGAGTGAGAACTCGGAGTATGACGCGGCAAAGGAGGCACAGGCTCATCTGGAAGACAAGATAAACAAGATGAAACTTGCCATTGCCGAGGCAAAAATCGTGGACACTTCGCGCCTCAGCACCGAATGCGTGCAGATCCTTTCCAAGGTGGAAATGACCAATATGGCGAACAAGGCGAAGATGACATACACCATTGTAAGCGAAAACGAGGCAAACCTGCGCGAGGGAAAGATATCCATCAAGACGCCCATTGCACAGGGACTGCTCAACAAGAAGGTCGGCGACGAGGTTGAGATAACAATTCCGCGCGGAACGATAAAGCTGCGCATAGACAAGATAACGATAGAATAAACGGTCATGGCAGGAATATTCTCAAAGATAGCGGCGGGCGAGATACCCAGTTACAAGTGTGCGGAGAACGACAGGTTCTATGCCTTTCTCGACATCAGCCCTCTCGTAAAGGGACACACTCTTGTAATACCGCGCCGTGAGGTTGACTACATCTTCGACATGGAAGATGATGAGATTGCCGGGTTTCAGGTGTTTGCCAAGAAGGTGGCAACGGCTATAAAGAGAGCTTTCCCGTGTATAAAGGTGGGACAGGCAGTGCTCGGTCTCGAGGTGCCCCATGCCCACATACACCTCATACCGATGCAAAGCGAGAAGGACATGCTCTTCTCCAACCCCAAGCTGAAGCTCGATGAAGACGAGATGAAGGCAATTGCCGGGAAGATTTACGATGAGTTCTGCAAGCTGTAAGCACGTCTTACGAAACGCAAAATACAAAAGGCGGGTGTGTCAAAATAAGCCGACACACCCGCCTTTTGTATTTTGCGTGACAGTCTAAATGAACTCATCACCGTATTTTATCTGCACTTCATTGATATACTTACGTATCAGTGCCGATGAATCTCCTTTCTTGCAGATAAGCAAGACATTGCCTTTCTCTGCCACAATATACCCGTCAAGCCCGTGTATCACGCCGAGGTGGTCCTTCGGAAGCTTCACAATGTTGTTGCTGCTCTCGGCAAGAACCACCTTAGAACCTATCACAACATTGTCGTCATCGCCCTTGCTCATGCTCTCGTATATGGAGTGCCACGTACCGAGGTCAGCCCAGCCGAAGTCGCACCGCATAACATAAACGTTGTCGTTCTTCTCCAATATACCGTAGTCTATCGACAGGTTGGGAAACGCAGGGAAGTTCTCCTCAATGAAATCAAGCTCTTCTTCAAACGTAACCGGATGTCCTCCGGTATCTATCTTGCGGAACACCGGAGGGAAGATTTTCTTCATACACTCGCGGAGATACTGCACGTTGGCAAGGAAAAGACCTGTGTTCCAGTAGAACTCGCCGCTGTCCATGAACATGCGGGCAAACTCGCGGTCGGGCTTTTCGGTGAATGTCTTAACCTTGTATACATTCTCTGCCTTCGCCTTCTCGCCCATCTGGATATATCCGTAGCCGGGTTCCGGACGCGTGGGCTTTATCCCCATTGTCAGAAGAGAGTCGTTGCTGCCTACGAAGTCAAGTCCTGCAAGGACATTCTCCCTGAACTTATCTTCATTGAACACAGCCTGATCCGACGGCACCACCACAATGCGCGCATCGGGATTTACATGCACTATGCGGTATGTTGCCCATGCCACGCTCGGCGCGGTGTTGCGGAATATAGGCTCACTTAGTATTCTTTCCCTGCTTATCCCCGGCAACTGTTCCTCTACAAGATGCTCATACTCGTGGTTTGTACTTATATATATGTTTTCCTCGGGCACTATTCCGGTCATCCGCTCGTATGTCTGCTGCAACAGAGTCTTGCCCGTTGAAAAGAAATCAAGAAACTGTTTGGGACACTTCTCCCTACTGCACGGCCACAACCTGCGCCCCTTTCCACCGGCAAGTATCAGGCAAAAGTCATTCTCGTTGTATTTCATAATATATCAGTTCATGATTAATGGTGCACTAATATACATATTATTACCGACACTGCCAACGGTTTTTAAGTTTTTTCATACAAAAGTTTGCCGTTTAAGAAATTATCAGTATCTTTGCACCGTCTTATGAAAAGGCATCTGAAAAGCCCAGATGGCGGAATCGGTAGACGCGCTGGTCTCAAACACCAGTGGAGCAAT
>ERZ778503.689-NODE-689-length-26904-cov-4.880740_pt1 | contig 26904 bp, 27 predicted proteins | sample MGYA00510047_ERZ778503 | MGnify/ENA primary metagenome ERZ778503 (study PRJEB29527, sample SAMN07138965) | mouse gut metagenome | material: feces | host: mouse | place: China:Nanjing | collected 2016-01-25 ... | reverse complement strand
GCTGAGAGACACTTCCTTTATAATCTGTGGGATGAAAGAAAGGAGGAACGGAAATGCTGGTAATCAGAAAACCGAGGGACTCGGAAGTCAAGACCCTGGCGGCTCTGGAACATGTATGCTTTCCGAAAGCGGAAGCCGCTCCTTCAGATGTGATGCGGGCACGGTATGAAACATTCCCGGATAATTTCCTGGTGGCAGAAAGCGATGGCGTCATCCGCGGCTATATCAACGGATGCAGCGCGGCCACGCCGAAGATCGAAGACCGGATGTATCACGATGCCTCCCTGCATGATCCGGCAGGAGACTATCTGCTGGTGTTCGGTCTGGGGGTGCACCCGAATGCAAGGGAGCACGGACTTGCAGGCACGCTGCTGCGCAGCTACATTTCCCTGGCGCGGAAGCGTGGACAGAAGGGGGTGGGCCTCACGTGCAAGGATCACCTGGTTCATTATTATTCCCGGTTCGGGTTCCAGGACATGGGACAGTCAGACTCGCAGCATGGAGGCACGACCTGGCATGACATGCAGCTGATCTTTGACCGGGACGGCCAGCCGGCAGGTCTGGTGCAGGCAGCGGGAGCGGGGCAAACCGAAGGTTCCGATGCCTGAAGGATGCTATTCTCCTTGTAGGAGGTGCATCCGTCATGAAAACAGAAGAACAGTTTCACATTGAGTTCCTGCAGCAGAAGGCGCAGAGTCTGGGCCTTTCCTTTGCGGACTATATGCTTTTCCTGATTTTTGAAAACCTTGAGCATGCACAGGTCCTGAATCCGGAAAACACGACAGCCGGTTTTGAGCCGGAATGGGCACAGGCCTTCCGGGAACAGAACCAGTCCGGTCAGGGAATGTAAGAGGCCGCAGGGCCTTTTTCTGTATGTTCAGAATCAGCGAGGAAGACCAGAAGCATATTGTGGATGTCTCCCGTCACCTGTGCCGGACCGGAGAGCTGGCCCGGACCCGGGACTTCATCCAGCATGGTCACACCACGGTGTACACCCATGTCCATCACGTCGCCCGGATCGCCCTGTGGCTCAACCGGAAGCTGAACCTGAAGGCCGACCGGGACCGGGTGATCCGCAGCGCCCTGCTGCACGATTACTTTCTGTATGACTGGCATGACAAAAGCCATGACCATCCACGCCCGCATGGATTCCACCATCCGAAAGTGGCCATGGAGGCGGCGCACCGTCACTATGAACTGCATCCGCGGGAACAGGATGCGATTGTCAGCCACATGTTTCCCCTGACAAAACCGCCGCGGCACCGCGAGGGATGGCTGGTCACCGCCGCCGACAAACTGAGCACCTTCCAGGAACTCAGTGCCTGGTGGAGACGGAAGCTGCGGCCGGGAAAACTCGGGCACCTGGACAGTCGGGTCAGGAAAAAAGGGAACAGCCGATAACACCGGCCGGTATCCGGATTCTGCCAGGCGGAAGGGATGACCGGCCGGTTCTTTTCTGTTTCGGCTTGGCAGGCGGCCGCAAAATGCTACACTGAACCATACAGACGCCGCCTGGCGGCCCTGGAAGGAAAGGAAGGATCTTCCATGTACAAAATCACCAACTTCACGACCAACGACGACATCCGCACCCTGGGTGCCATCGGCCCCTTCACCATTGTCCAGTATGAGCGGGAATTCTCCGTTGCGCCGCAGCAGGCACAGTTTGCCTGGTACTGCAATGCCATGAACATCCGCCGGCGGCAGGTGGTCTGCGATCTCTCCAAAGGAGCGGTCGTGGTGCAGCCAGGGGCCATGCAGTGGATGGCAGGCGATGTGCACGGCACGTCGGGCCTCAAAGGCGTCGGGGATTTCATCGGCAAGACGATCCGGTCGAAAATGACCGGGGACCCGGCGGTGAAACCCGAATACCAGGGAACCGGGACGCTGGTGCTGGAACCCACCTATTCCTATCTGGCAGCCATCGATGTATCCCAATGGGGAGCCGGGATCGTGCTGGATGACGGCATGTTTGTGGCGGCCGAAGCCAGCCTCCGGCAGGAAGTGAGCATGCGCCGGTCCCTGTCGTCCGCGACTCTGGGCAACGAGGGGCTCTTCAGCCTGTGCCTGCGGGGAAACGGCGCGGCGGTCGTCAAGGTTCCGTGTCCCCAGGAGGAACTGGTGGAAGTGGAGCTGGACAACGATGTCCTGCGCATTGACGGGAACATGGCCGTGGCATGGAGTGCCGGGCTACAGTTCACAGTGGAAAAAGCCACGAGTTCACTGATGGGATCGGCCCTCTCGGGAGAAGGACTGGTCAATGTTTACCGTGGCACAGGCAAAGTGCTGCTGTGTCCCTTCCAGCAGGAAGCCGGGGCCATGCCCGTACAGCCGGCTGCCGGACAGTGAGAGCTGCTGACAGGGCAGGGAACAGCCAAAGCTATGCAGCGGGACTGAGACTGGGGATTCCGATTGCCCTGGGCTACTTTTCCGTGTCCATGGCCTATGGTCTCTCTGCCGTGGTGCTGGGATTCCGGCCGCTGCAGGCAGCGCTGATTTCCATCAGCAATCTCACCAGTGCCGGTCAGTTTGCCGGAACGCAGATCATTGCGCAGCATGGCCAGCTGGCGGAACTGGTGCTGACCACGCTGGTGATCAACGCGCGGTATTTTCTCATGGCACTGTCCCTGTCCCAGAAACTGGAAAAGACCAGTCTGCTGCAGAGACTGGTCATGGCCTACGGCATCACCGACGAGATTTTCGCGGCAGCCATTGGCGAATCGGGAAAGCTCTCCTTTTCCTTTATGATGGGTCTCATTACACTGCCGGTCATCGGCTGGACAGCCGGAACCTGGACAGGGGCTGCCGCCAGCAGCCTGCTGTCTCCGGATGTGGCCGGAGCCTGCGGCGTGGCCATGTACGGGATGTTCATTGCGATCCTCATCCCCAAAGCCCGGCAGGACCACTCAGTGGCTGTCTGCATTGCCCTGGCTGCCACCCTCAGCCTGGCCTGCAGCCTGTTGCAGATGTCCTCGGGCTGGGCGGTGATTCTCGTCACGGTGATCACCGCCGGGATCATGGCGTGGCTGCACCCGGGGGCCGGGATGGAGACGGAAGACGCTGCATCCCGGTCCACAGTACAGGAGGAAAACGCATGACCTGGACAGAGGTGCTGCCCGGGATCCTGACCATGGCACTGGTCACGTACCTGATCCGGGCCCTGCCGCTGGCACTCTTTACCCGCACCATCACCAGTCCCAGGATCCGCTCGTTTCTGTATTATGTGCCCTATGCCGTCCTGGCTGCGATGACGGTCCCCGGGGTGTTCACGGCCACTCCGCATCTGGCCAGCGCCATTACCGGGTGCGCTGCCGCTGTTCTTTTGGCCTGGCATGGAAAGGGACTGCTGGCCGTTTCTCTGGCGGCTGCCGCTGCCGGCCTGCTCGCCCTGCTCATTCCCTGAACCGGGACATGCCGGAAAGCGGCCTGGAAGTGAACAAAATTCTCGTTCCTGTCACCATGCGTTAAAGATGAATGGACCCATATTTGACATAACGTTATACTGTCAATGTTGCCGGTCGACACGGGAATTTCCCTGAGAACGGCACGCCAGGAATGAACATCGTTCATAATATACATAAGGAGACAGTCAAGTCCGTACGGGTTACCTGCCATTGCCAGCAAGCACTGTTCTCCGGCTGCGTCATCCTGGAAAATGTCTGAAGGGAATTGATCAGTGAGCTTATCCTGATTTACAGACAAGGCAAGACAGGCAGGTCGTACACACCAGATGGTTTGGGGAAGCCATCTGGTTTTTTTATACCCGGATGGTTCGGCAACGGCCGAGATCCTTCCCTGTGGGTTCCATGCCCCTGCCTCCCGTTTCCTGCATGGCCGCTTTGGCTGTCTGCCATCTCCCGCCCGGACTGTCCCGGTTTCCCGCAGACTGCAGGGCTCATCCGGACGGCGTACAATAGAAACAGACGACAAACATGACAGCGCCTGCACGGAGCAGGCAAAGCGGTGCGGAAAGGAGTGTCTTCATGCACAGAAATCCGAAATACATCCTGGCCATTGACCATGGTACCACATCCACCCGGGCGGTTCTCTTCGACCACGACCGGCACATTGTATCCATTGCCCGGAAAGAGGGAAGCGTCTTTTATCCGGAACCCGGCTGGGTGGAGCAGGATGCGGAATCCATCTGGCTGGATACCATTGCGGTGATGGCAGAAGTGCTTCACAAGGCACGCCTGCAGCCGGACCAGGTGGCCGCCATCGGCATTTCCAACCAGCGGGAGACCACGGTGCTCTGGGACAGACGGACAGGACTTCCGGTGCACAATGCGATCGTATGGCAGTCCAGGCAGACCAGTGACATCTGCGACCGGTGGAAGGAACAGGGGTATGAGGATGAAGTTCGTGAAAAAACCGGTCTGCGGATCGACCCCTATTTCTCGGCGTCCAAAATCGCCTGGCTTCTGGAAAACGTCCCGGGGGTCCGGGAGCAGGCGGAAAACGGCGACCTGCTGTTCGGGACCATGGACACGTGGCTGGTGTGGAAGCTCACGGGAGGAGACCGCCACATCACGGATGTCTCCAATGCCAGCCGGACGCTGCTTTGCGACATTGGCAAACTGGCCTGGGATGAGGACCTGCTGAAGAAATTTGACATTCCCCGCCAGATCCTGCCGGAGATCGTGCCCACGTCCCAGGTCTATGGCAGCACAGCTCCCTATATGTTCTTCGGGTCCCAGGTCCCCATCTGTTCCATGGTGGGGGACCAGCAGGCGGCGCTGTTCGGGCAGCTGTGTCTGGAGAAGGGCATGGCAAAAAACACCTACGGCACGGGCGGGTTCCTTCTGATGAACACAGGGAACGAAATCGTGCGGTCAAAAAACGGCCTGCTGTCCACCGTGGCCTGGAAGATCGGGGATGAGGTCACCTATGCCCTGGAGGGCTCGGTGTTTGTCTCAGGATCCATCATGAAATGGATGCGGGATGAGCTCCAGCTGTTTGAAGACGTGAAGGAAACCGCACAGATGGCCGAGCGGGCAGGAACAACGGACGGGGTCTATATCCTGCCGGCGTTTGTGGGGCTCGGGGCTCCGTACTGGGATGACAAGGCCAAGGCCGCCATTGTGGGGCTGACCCTGGGCACCGGGCGTGACCAGCTGGTGCGTGCGGCGCTGGAAAGCATGGCGTATCAGGTACGGGACGTGCTGAATGCCATGGAAGCGGATGCCGGGATCCCGATCCAGGTCCTGAAAGTGGACGGCGGTGCGGCGGCCAATGACTTCCTTCTGCAGTTTCAGTCCGATCTCTGCCAGCTGGAGGTGGACCGGTTCAAGGTCAATGAGCTCACGGCGCTGGGTGCTGCCTTCCTGGCGGGTCTGGCGATCGGGTTCTGGAAGCGGGAGGACCTGGACATCGAAGTCCGGCGGCGGTTCATACCCGGACGGTCGAAGGAGGAAATGGACAGCCGCTATCAGGACTGGCAGCAGGCGGTCAACGCCTGTCAGGCCTTCAAGCCAGCCATGGTCCGGTAAAACGGCGGATGCCGGCAGCCTCCGGGATCATCCGGGCTGGTCTGCCCGGATCTGTGATATCCCGTCGTGCAAGGGAATGCCACTGCTTGTGAGGGTGAGACACATTCAGAAAACTGTCACTGAATCCGGCGGCAGGGCTTGCCGGTGTCCGGGTGAGGCCGGACGATAGAAAAGAAAAAGAACTGATCTGCTTCTGCCGGATGGGGGCCGCGCCCCGCGGTCAGTCCGGATGCAGGCGCCGGTGCAGATCGGAGATGTGGTCCTGGCGGATGCGGCAGAAACCGGGGTGAATGTGATTGCGACCCGCATGGTGGAGACTGTCTGACGGGCAGTCTTCGGACATGACATGTCACATGCCAAATATTCCATCAACCTGGACAAAAAAGGCTGGAAGCGGTGATTTCCAGCCTTTTTTATCCAGTTCAAAGAGAAGTTTTCTCAAAAACGGCCGCATCCGGCGAATATACAAAGTGGAGGATACAACGCATGAAAGACACAATGAATCCAGCTTTACCCATGGCTGGTGTCAATCGCTTTTGCTTTTATGAAATCAGTCAAGGGACTATAATCTAACAAAGGTGATTGAGATGCTGGTAGATAAACAAATCAAACAACGGGCCCCCGAAATCTTTCCGTCCGGATATGAAGAGGAGAATATTGGGTGTATTTCCTATGATCTGACGATAGGGAAGATTCTGGCGAAACATCATGAAGACAGGCTGGAACTGCAGCCTGGAGATTTTGTCATGATCGAATCCAGAGAAGAATTTACCGTTCCCCGTGATCTGGCGCTCACTGTCGGCGAAAAAAACTCGCTGATGCGCACTGGACTGATTGTGGATGGTCCTGTCTATTTCCCCGGCCATCACTCACGGGCCTATCTGAGGGTATTGAACGCCTCTGGGACCCCCATCGTCCTCGATACCGGAATGAAAATAGCGCAGCTGTTTTTCCATATACTGGATGAACTGCCGGAACAGGATTATCAGTCACGTCCTGTCAGCTCATTTGCGGATGAAACAGCGTATCGGGGGTATGGAAAATATGACAGCGTCTATACGGAAAAAATCGGGAAACTGGAAGAAGCCACAGAAGGACTGAGAAATCAGGAAGGAAAAATTTATGCCAATATTCTGACGCTGATGGGCATTTTCGTTTCGATATTTTCAATCCTGACCATAGATTTTACCGTCATCAGCCAGAACATCAGTATCCGGAACCTGGTCCTGGTCAACTGCAGCCTGGGACTGCTTCTTCTGCTGTTTATGGCCCTGGTCATGCTGGTTGTGGGAAGCGTCGGCAGCCGCAGAGAGCAGTCCAAAAAGTACTGGTGGATCTTTCTGGTGGCTGCAGCTCTTCTGGCTGGAATTCTTCTCATATTTCTCTTCAGATAGACTGCAAAACCGATGTTGTCAATGTGTGATACGAGGCAGTCTTCGGACATGACAAGTCACCTGCAAAGTATTCCATCAACAGCGTCAAAAAAGGCTGGAAGCGATGATTTCCAGCCTTTTTTGAACAGTGCAGGAACGGATTTCCTCAAAAACAGGGGCATCTGGCGAATATACAAAGTGGAGGATGCAAAGTATGAAACACACAATGAACGATACAAAACCCACCCGCACACAGATCCTGACAATATTCCGGAAACTTCTGTTCTCAGACGACCCCATGGCATTCCGGTCCTTTTTCCAGGATCCGGCCCTCGATGATGCCGACCGGTTTGCCTGCGCCACCTGGGTGGTGCAGGACCTTCTGCAAAAACCGGAGAACGTCCTGCATGGGTTCCCGGCCGAAGTCCCGGAACTCCGGGAAGAAACCAGGGAAGACATGGATCTTGTGATCCTGACAGACCGTCACAGTCTTTTCGGGATCCGGCTGGATCCGCCTATGCCGCCGGACCTGGCTACGGTTATGTGCAGCCAGCAGATGCAGTTCAAGGCAAAGGTCCTGAAGGAAGAGGGGTACCGGATCGATCGACTTTATCCCATCCTGCTGAAGGACCTGGCCACCATTTCGAAAGAAGAGCCGGATCAGCTGGAACAGACTGCCGCCAGCCGCAGGACAAGAGAAATGCCGTCAGTCGAACCGGCAGACCCCCAGGAAGCACAGACGGTTGTCCCCGGAGAAAACCGCACCCTGGGCCAGGTCCTGGCCATGCTGCGTCAGGGCATCCGCGATCCGGAAACCATTGCCGGAGAAACGGGATGCGCCCGCAGGCTCGTCGAGGAGATCCTGCAGAAGATGGCCTGTGCCTGATCCCTGCGGCGATCCGTCACAACCCTGCTACCGGCTTATCTCACCGGCATAGGTCTGCGGCTTCGGCAGGCTTCGGAAATCCGGTCCTTGACATTCTGCCCGATCCGCCTGGAATCCCGCACTTTCTGACCGAGGCGCTTTGCTGTTGCCCAGTCCAGCGTATCGATGACATCCAGAACCGCTTCTGGATCGTGGATGGCCAGCTCCGCCAGAAACCAGGCGGTCATCATCGCCAGCGTGTCATGGCTGCGCCTGACGGCCAGGATCTGCGGCAGGTGTGGATCGGTCTTCAGAAACCGCCGCATCAGGATCAGCATGCCCATCCGCACGGCATAGGGATTGTCATCCCTCAGCAGCTCACAGGCCAGGGACTCCGTATTCGGATCGCACCGGAACGCCCGGGGATTGAGGGCATCCGTCACAGCCCAGTTGTCCGCAAACGGTGCAAATCTTCGCAGGGCATCTGCCGCTGCCCCAAACTCCCGCATCTCGTTGATCATGAGCACATGCGCCTGGTTCTCCTCTACATACCGATGGGGAAGGTGTGTCATAAAAGACTGCCTTTCCTCTTCGGACAGCCCCTTCGCCCAGGTCCGCAGCGCCGGCATCTTCACCCCCAGGACTTCGCCCTCCGGGACCAGACGGGCAAAAAACGCCTGATATACGGGATCCGCCAAATCCTGCAGCCCGGCTGCCACTGAACCCGCCGGCTGTCCGGGACACAGGCCCTCTCTGATTTCTTTCCATTTCATGGCCCCAGTATATCAGCTCCCTGGAGCCCGCTTCTGCTTCCTGTTGCCCGTCGCGGCAGCTGCCGTGCTATCCTTGTAACGAGGTGATCGCATGCGAGTGATTTCAGGAACCGCAAGAGGCCGTGCCATCGAAGCACCCGCCGGGCAGGATACCCGCCCCGTGACGGACAAAATCCGGCAGTCTCTTTTCAATATCTGGCAGTTCGACATTCCGGGCTGCCGCTTTCTCGATCTCTTCTCCGGATCGGGATCCATGGGCATCGAAGCCCTCTCCCGCGGGGCAGAGCGCGCCGTTATGGTGGAAAAACGGAAAGATGCCGCCGATGTCATCCGTCGCAACCTGCAGAATCTGGGACTCATGAAACACGCCGTGGTGCTCCAGGAAGATGTGTTCGACGCCGTCAGCCGTCTCGACAAAAAAGGGGAGACCTTTGACGTCATTTATCTCGATCCTCCCTACACCGTGGACGAGATCTTCGAACCTGTTATGCAGCGCATGGGCCAGACCCGTCTGCTGGACCCCGATGGCGTGCTCGTGATCCGCACCCGGAAGGAAAAGGACATGGCTTCGGAGTACGGGAACCTGGAAAAGTTCCGGGAGAAAGTCTATGGCATTTCCCGCGCCCATTTCTACCGCCTGAAGGACAGCGCTTCTGCAGACCTGGAGGCCGATGATGGAAAAACCGAAGGCGGACGGAGCAATCCGGCAGCCAGTCGGGCATCCGCAGCAGAACCGGCATCAGCCGTAACAGGACACCAGGAGGCATGAACATGGAAACCGTGGAAACCGAAAACACGACGGTGCAGTCGGACGCCGACCAGGTGGAGATCCTGGGGCTGGAGGAATTCCGCAAGAAAGAGCCGGGGATCTGCAGCATCAGGCACATTGACAAAGTCATCAGCAAGCCGGAATTCTGCAAGGCATCGAACTTCCGGGGCCTGGTCTACGGGACATTCGTGATCCCGTCCAAGAAAAACCTCCAGATTTCACACAACATCTTTGCGTTCTGCCTGACTCCCGACAAGCTGTATTTCATTGACGAAGGCTCCAAGGTGCGCAAGAAAGTCAGGGCCATGGAGGAAGAATACGACAATGAGATCCGGACACCGCTGGTGTTTCTTTTGGACTTCATGGAATATCTGATCCGGGAGGATCTCTATGTCCTGCAGGGATACGAAAAGACGCTCTCCCAGCTCGCCGAGCGCATGAATGCCGGCACAGTTGCGGACACCGGCAAGGATTTCATGTACATGCGCAGTCAGCTCAATGCCCTGTACACCTACTACGAGCAGCTCTCGAACATGGCCCAGACCATGGAACAGGTCGTGGTGCAGTCCGGGGATGAAACCGCCCAGACGCTGCTGTCCCTGTACATCCAGCGTGTGCAGCACCTCGCGCAGATGACACACACGCTGAAGGAATCCCTGACACAGGTGCTGGACATGAAGCAGGCAAAGCTCTCGGAGCGTCAGAATGACCTGGTGAATCTGTTGACGATCGTGACATCGATTTTTACCCCTCTGACGCTGATCACCGGCTGGTTCGGAATGAATTTCGTGAACATGCACCTGCTCAAGGAGCCCTGGGGCTATACGTCGGTGATCGTGTTCTGCGTGATCCTGACACTGGCGGAGATCCTGGTGATCCGCAACTGGAAGATTTTCCGGAAGCAGTAGTCAGCCTGTACGCAGGGACCGCCTGCCAATGCCGGCAGACAGGGACATCGGAAGATGGCTGCCCGGTCCAGAGGCTTGGGGGGATGCTGCCTGACAGCAGAAAACAGAGGATACAAGTAATAGAAAACAGAAGATACAAATAATAAGGTACAGAAGGAACAGAAGGAGACACCATGAAGCTTTCATTTATTGGATTCGGGAACATGGCAGGGGCCATGGCTCAGGGACTGATCGAATTTGACTGCCTGCCGGCGCAGAACATCTACGCCAGTGCAGCGCATTTCGACAAACTGGAGAAAAAAGCCGCCACGCTCGGCATTCATGCCTGTCAGACAAATCTGGAGGCTGCGGCAGCCGGAGATGTGGTGATCCTGGCTGTCAAACCCTATATGATGGAGACCGTGATACAGGAGATCCGCAGCGCACTGGTGAACAAAACCGTCGTCTGCATTGCGGCGGGATTTACCGACAGGAAACTCCGGCCGCTGCTGCCGGATGACTGCGAAAGCCTCTGTGTGATGCCCAATACACCCATCCGCGTGGGGCAGGGGATCCTGGTGTGGGAAACCGGGTCCACTCTCAGTGCAGATATGGAGGCCAAACTGGCGGAGCTGTTCGGGCCCATCGCGCTGATTGTACCGGTGGACAGCGAGCACATGGACATCGCAGGGGCCATAGCCGGATGCTCCCCGGCATTTGCGGCGATGTTCATCGAGGCTCTCTCGGATGCAGGCGTAAAATATGGCCTGCAGCGGGCGCAGGCACTGGAAATGGCGGCCCGGGTCCTGGAAGGCACCGGTGCGCTGTTCATGGCTGATCACAGTCACCCCGGGGTGATGAAAGATTCTGTCTGCAGTCCCGGGGGCACCACGATCCGCGGGGTGTCGCAGCTGGAAAAAGACGGATTCCGGGGTGACATCATTGATGCGGTGGATGCGGTGATGAACCGGCAATGACGCAGAACGAACGCCACGAGCAGATCCTGCGGCGGCTGGCCATCACCCGGCAGGTGCTGGTGAAGGATCTGGCACGGGAATTCGAAGTGACGGAAGACTGCATCCGCAAGGACCTGACAGCGCTGGAGAAACAGGGACAGCTCAGGCGCATCCACGGCGGAGCTGTGAGCGTCCGCAGCAATTTCCACATCATGAAGGCCCGGGACCGGGTGATTGAGAACGTGGAGGAAAAAACTGCCATGGCCCGCAAGGCGCTGTCGCTCATGGAGCCGGGATCCCTGGTGTTTCTGGGGATATCGAGCACCACGCTGCAGCTGGCGCGGCTCATGATCCAGGAAAACATCGACGTCACGGTGGTCACGAATATGACACAGATCCTGGATCTTTTCGCCGCAGATGAAAACCGGCAGGTGCTGTTCATTGGCGGCCAGCTGAACAAAGGACGGGACGGATTTGTCGGGGGACTCGCCCAGCGCCAGATCCGGGAATTCAATTTTGCGGTCTCCTTCATGGGGGCCGTGGGGGTGAATCTCGACAAGGATGCGGTCATGACCTACAACGTCGAGGATGGACTCACGAAAAAAGCCGTCATGGAGTCCAGCCGCCGGACGGTGCTGTTTGCGGAAAGCAGCAAGTTCAACCAGGACGGTGCATTCATTTTCGCTCATGTCTCGGACTTCGATGTCCTGATCACCGGCGACAGTTCCACCCAGCGGCAGGCTGCAGCGGAGCTCACCGAGGTATTGTAAGAACCATGATAAAACTGCCGATGAAGGCTGTGGAATACACAGGGCTTCACCGGCAGTTTTTTTATGATGACAGGGCAGGAATCCGGGAATTGTGAGGAATCCTGAGATTTTCGTGAGATTTCTCACGATAAATCTCACGAAAACACGCAATTTTCTCACGAAAAGCCTGAACTCTCTCCATAACAGACCGTTTCTCACGCAAATCCAGAATATTGGCTGCCTTTTTATTTCAACCGATCTTCAGAGCACCGCTATCCCCAGGATTTTCCAGATTAACAGGAACACACATCCAGGGCGGCGTGCTGAATGCCCGGCTGCAGCCGCGCATTCAGCTGCCTGTCATCATCGGCAGGAAAGACTGTTCTGTCTCGTTTATTCGCAAAAACAATAAAAAACAATTGAAAACAAGAGTTATTTCGGTATACTGGTAAGTGTAAACAAGACAAGGAGCACGCAATGAAAGATTTGAAGAAAACAGAACGCATTGACATTCTGAAAGACAAAATGCTCGCGGAACCCCGGTACGCCTCCATTGAACAGGCACGAATCATCACCCGGGTTTACAAGGAAAACGAAGACAAGTCCACGGTACTCAAGCGTGCCCTTTCCCTGAAAGCCGCGCTGGAGGAACTCGAAATTGCAGTGCAGCCCGAGGAACTCATCGTCGGCAACCGGACCAAAGGCGTCCGCGCGGGTGTGGTGTTCCCGGAATCGGGTCTGAAATGGATCAACGAGGAATTCGAGACACTGCCCACCAGGCCCCAGGACAAGTTCCAGGTGCGTGAGGAAGACATCCGGGAGTTCCGGGAAGAAATCTATCCCTACTGGCATGGGCGGTCCATGGAAGACGTGATTTCACAGAACTATGGTCCGGAGATCTCGGCTATGGCGAAGGTCGTGAAGATCAACCAGAAGGACCATGCGCAGGGACACATCTGTCCGGATACGAAGCTGTGGCTGGAACTCGGTCCTGCGGGGCTGGCGGAAAAGGCCCGGTGGGCGAAGGAACAGCACCCGGAAAACCCGGAGTTCTACGATGCGGTGATTCTCGTGATGGAAGGCGCCCGGACCTTCATGCGGCGGTATGCCCGGCTGCTGGAGAAAACAGCGGCGGAGAACGAAGCTTATCGGGATGATCTGCTGGACCTGGCGGATATCTGCGAGGCACTTGCGGACCGCGGGGCACAGACCTTCCATGAAGCGGTGCAGTCCCTTTGGTTCCTTTTCACGATCCTGCACATGGAGTCCAACGCCTCTTCCTTCTCTCCCGGGCGCATGGACCAGTACCTCTGGCCGTATTATGAAAAAGACATCCGGGAGGGCAGGCTCACGGAACAGAAAGCCCTGGAGATCCTCGAGGCGCTGTGGCTGAAATTCAACCAGATCGTCTATCTGCGCAACCAGCACTCGGCGAAGTACTTCGCGGGGTTCCCCATCGGTTTCAATATCGCGATTGGCGGCGTGGACGAAGAGGGCAACGACACCTACAATGACCTGTCGCTGCTGCTGCTCAAGGCGCAGTACGACCTGGGGCTGCCGCAGCCCAATCTCTCTGTGCGGCTGAACCGCAACACGAGCCGGGAACTGTTGCAGGATGCGATCCAGGTCGTGGCGAAGGGCTCCGGCATGCCGCAGTTCTTCAATGACGAGGCAATCATTCACACCATGGTCCAGGACCTGGGCATCGAGGAAAAAGATGCACGGGACTACGCCATTGTGGGCTGCGTGGAGCTCACCACCCACGGCAACAACCTGGGGTGGAGTGATGCGGCGATGTTCAACCTGAACAAAGCCCTGGAGCTGGCGATGAACCACGGCAAGTGCCTGCTGACGGGCGAACAGATCGGCCCGGATTTCGGGGGGATCGAGGAATTCGAAACCTTTGAAGAACTCGAGGAGGCCTTCCGGAAGACCATCGACCATTTCATTGACGAAATGATGAAAGCCGAAGTGGTGGTGGAAAAGGCGCACCAGGACTGTCTGCCGACGGCTTTCCTGTCGGCGGTCATTGACGACTGCCTGGACAAGGGCCTGGATGTCACGGCGGGCGGCGCAAAGTACAACCTCTCGGGGATCCAGATGATCCAGGTGGCCAACCTGGCGGACTCTCTGGCGGCGATCAAGGAACTGGTTTACGATGAGAAGCGGATTTCCCGCGAGGAGCTGAAGCAGGCTCTGGCTGACAACTTCGAGGGTCATGAAATCACGCAGACGATGCTGCTGAAGCGGGCACCGAAGTACGGCAACGACATCCAATGGGTGGATGACCTGGGGGCCAAGTGGGCTGGCTACTTCCGGGAGCGGATGAAGGACTACACCAACTACCGCGGCGGCCCGTACCACACGGGGATGTATACAGTGAGCGCCCATGTACCCATGGGTGAGAATGTTGGCGCTTCTGCGGATGGACGGAAAGCCGGAGAGCCTCTGGCGGATGGCGGGATGTCGCCGGTGTATGGCCGGGACATGACCGGACCGACGGCGGTGCTGAAATCCGTTTCCCGGATGGATGATTCCTTCACCACCAATGGCGGACTGCTGAACATGAAATTCCTGCCGGAGTTCTTCCGGACTCAGACAGGGCGGGACAAGTTCGAGCACTTCCTGCGGGCATTCGTGGACCTGGAGATTCCCCACATTCAGTTCAATGTGGTGAACCGCGAGGATCTCATCGATGCCCAGATCCATCCGGAGCGGCACCAGTCCCTGACGGTGCGTGTGGCAGGCTATACGGCGTACTTTACGGAACTGGCCGGCAAGCTCCAGGACGAGATCATCGAGCGGACCAGCTACGCGGATATCTAGTATGGCCTTACCGGCTGGCCGGAAAGACCGGGCAGCCGGACCGCTGTCAGATGGGGTGAGGCCGGAGGCAGAGAGGAGGGAACCTTTCATGAATACAACTGAAAGGCAGATGACAGACACCTGCGAGATTCAGGGAGAAGCTGAAAGGCATCACCTGCAGCCTCACTGGAAGGCTCTGGTGTTTGACATCAAGCGGTTTGCCGTGCATGACGGAGACGGGATCCGCACGACGGTGTTCTTCAAAGGCTGTCCCCTTCGCTGCAAATGGTGCCAGAACCCCGAAGGGCTCAGGGCTGCCAGACAGCCGGTGTATCTGAAAAACCAGTGCATTCACTGCGGCCGCTGCAAAGCCGCTGCCAGACCAGGTCAGCTGGAATGGAAAGACGGGGCACCGGTGCTGAACCATCAGTACCCCGGGCATTTCGATGAAGTCGTCTATGCCTGTCCTGCGGCGGCGATCCGCTACGACAGCACGCCCTATGACCTGGACACCCTGATGGAAAAGATCCGGGAAGATGCGGTATTCTTTAAGAGCGGCGGCGGCGTGACGTTCTCCGGTGGCGAGCCTTTTCTCCAAGGACACTTCCTGGAGGATATCCTGAAGCGATGCAAAGCCGAGGGATTTCACACCGCGATTGAATCGAGTTTCTTCGCCGACCCGACCCTGGTGAAGGCCTGTGCCCCCTACCTTGACCGGATCTTCGCCGACATCAAGATCCTGGATCCGGCAGGGCACAGACACGCCACAGGGCGGGACAACACCCAGATCCTGGAAAACATTGCCTGGCTCCTGGATTCCCCGGAGCACAGGGACAAGGTCATCATCCGCACCCCGCTGATTCCGGGATATACTGCCACGAAGGAAAACATCGGCGGCATCGCCCGGTGGATCTCGGGCCATTACCCCGGCGTCAAGTATGAGCTGCTCAACTACAACCCGCTTGCGTCGGCGAAATACGAAATGACGGGACAGGACTACAGCCTGCCGCCTCATCCCATGTTCACTGGGGATGAAATGAACGCATTCAGACAAACTGCCAGGGACAACGGTGTCATGAACCTCATCGAGGAGTGACCCGGATCTGGCAGATACGATAAATCACATAGAACAGACAAGGTACAAGGAGGAACTTCTTATGGAATTCATGCTGGATACAGCCGATGTTGCACGCATTCGCGATCTCAATGAACTGATCACAGTCGCCGGTGTCACCACCAACCCCACGATCCTGACAAAAAGCGGGCGGATGCCCGAGGATGTGCTGCCGGAAATCATTTCCATCCTGTCCCCGGAGCAGAAGCTCTTCGTGCAGGTCGTCAAGACAGACTATGAAGGCATCATGGACGAAGCCCGGAAGATCAGCGCCATGCGCCCGGAAAACATGTATGTGAAGATCCCGGTTTCTCGTGACGGTCTCAAGGCTCTGAAACAGTGCCGCAAGGAAGGCATCAAGACTCTGGCCACAGCCATTTACACCCCTGCACAGGGATTCCTGGCAGCGCAGAACGGTGCCAACTACCTGGCTCCCTATACCAACCGGATGTGCAACTATGGTGACGGCGTTGCCGAGGTCCTGAAGCTGAACCGGATGATCAAGGAAAACGGTCTGGATTCCAAGGTGATTGCGGCGAGCTTCAAAAACGTGGGCCAGGTCAGCGAGCTGATTGAAAACGGCATTGGAGCCGTGACAGTGCCTGCGGATGTGGTCTATGAAATGATCAACCACCCGGCCACGCGCATTGCCGTAGGTGAGTTCTGTGTGAACTGGAACCGCGCCTATATGCGGGATACTCTGTTCGATGAAAGTGAAGACATCGAAGACAAGCTGACAGAGGAATAAAGCAGATTTCAAACAGAATGACGAACAAAAGCAGTGGTTTCTCCCGGGCAGGGGGCAGCCGCTGCTTTTTGTGATGGGGATGGTGGAGACGGGGAGTGCCGATGGTGGAAGAGTGACGATGTTGTCAGGACCGTTGTCATGACCGCAAATACAACCGGAATCAGTGGAACACTTTTCTATATACCGCAGGGGCACCAGACAGAGCCCGTTCCACTTGACCCTTTATACTGAAGAGAGAGGGAGAAAGCCGGGAATCACTGGTTTATCCCATATCATTCAGGAGGAACAATCAATGAACAATGAAACCGATACAATCGGGCTGCTGGTGGGCAGCAGGAGAAAGAACAGCTTCAACAGACAGCTGGCCAGTCTTGCGAGAACCATGCTGGAGGAAAAGGGGCAGAAGGTGGAAATGATCGAGTGGCTCGATGTGCCGTTTTTCAGTCAGGATGACGAGTTCCCGACACCGGAAGCTGTGCAGAAAGTCCGGGATGAGGTCATGGGCTGCAATGTGATCTGGATCTTTTCCCCGGAATATAACGGGCAGATTCCCGGCGGAGAAAAGAACCTGCTGGACTGGCTGTCCCGGGGGCTGAAGCCCGGGGCGGATAAATCGGATACAGCGGTCTATGGCCGAAAAGTGCTGCTGACAACCGCCGGTGGCAGGGCTGCAGGCTTTGGCGTAAGGAAAAACCTGTCTCTGCTTTGCAAGTTCATGGGCATGACGGTGATCAGTTCTGAAGGCATTGCCCTGTCTCCGGAAAGCTGGGGCAGCGATGATGTCATGAAGACACCGGGTGTGAAGGAAATGCTCGAAGGGCAGATCGATACACTACTGGGATAAATGAACAGAAAATGAGCCTGGTGCTTCAGGAGTAAAGCGCTAGGCTTTTTGAATCCATAACGGTAATATATATCTTTTTCAAAGGCAGAATATGGTATGATTTGAATACCCTACTAAATAGGGCGATTGGGGATGGATTATGAATCTGACTGATACTTTTGACAGTCCTGATCTCCTGCGGGAACTGAAGGATTATGGGTTTGACCTGGAGAAAGATCTGAAGAGAACGGGACTTGGGCAGTCAGGATACAATCAGATACTTCAGGATGTAGCGGATGATCTCGAGAATGATCGTTCTGGAAGCAGATTGATTCAGTCAGAGAAATATTCGGATCTGGCTGTTTATAAAATGCGCTGCAAAGATCCAAAGCGCAATAGTGGCAAACGTGGAGGATACAGGATCATTCTGGTTGCAGCTCTTTGCGAGACTTCATTTATCTGTCATATTTATCATAAACATGCAGGAAAGAAGCCGAAGACTGATTTGACATCCAACGAGAAGAATCAGCTTCGTAAATTGGTCAGCAACCTGGAGAAAGTCCGGGAAGCCAGTGAAAAAGAATGACCGATTTCGGAAAAAAATAGTGGAACCCTGGCGTGAAAGATGTGGATTGACTGCTTCAGGTCAAAGACCTGAAGATATTTAGAGGAGAGAATATGTTTGATATAGAAGCTTTGAAAAAGATGCCTGTTTGTAAAAATGAGTTTACAAACACAGAAGAGATTACGACCAATAGTTTTGCAAAAGCCCTTCGGCAGAAACTGGGACTTTCACAGAGAATGATGGCAAAGATGCTGGGGCTAAGCGAAAAAACCATTGAAAAATGGGAACAGGGGGCCAACCCAATCAAAGGAGCCGCCAGCAGGACTCTTTACCTGCTGGATCGACACCCCGAGCTGGTGAGCGAGTTGTACCAGTTCAGGAAGAGCGCCGTTACTGAACCTAAGCGAAAAGATGAAGCGAGAGAATGTCACAAGATTCGAGCCTATGCCCTTGACTGTTATGATATCGGGAAATGGGAATCTGAAGAAAACAGCTGGCAAAGCAGACCATCTGCGATTGATGTATACGTACCTGTCGAGACAGTGGACAGAGCTAAGAATCAAGCTGTGTTTCTGCAGGCGTAGGGGGGAAATATGTTTACTTATTTGGATTTTAAGCTTGAAAAGCTTGAATATGAACTCTCTGAAGTACATCCTTACGAAGAAATTGTAATAGGGGTGACCGGTTATGATTACAGAAGGAAAAACCGCCTTCTCTCGGTTGGGATCCAGATTTTGCTGTGCGGAAAGCATGACAAGGAAGTTCCAATGGAATTTACCAGTATTTTTTCCCTGCAGGATGAGGGACTGATTCGGGATTTTGAAGAAGATGATATTGATGCTATCAACTCTCATATTAAAAGATTCATGGCTGTTGCATTCCCTTACGTACGTGAGGCAGTCCAGACTATTACATCCTACACAATATCGGAAGTGAAGCTCCCAATCATTGACTGCAGTCGTCTGGATCTGGATCATGATATTGTGCTCGAACGAAAATCGGATTCCTGACACTTCTGAAACGATTGAAATGAAATCTGCTCATTCGCAATGGGGTGGACTCCGGCCATATGCCGAACTACTGGTCGTTTGCCAACAATAAATCGAGCAGTTTCCAGCTTTTGGATTTCTTATAGCAGCTTCTTATCATGAAATGGAAGGCTTGGTAACCTGACACTTTGATGACTGTGATTGAAACAGCTATCTCTGTTGCCGCCAGAATCTCATTTTGAACTTCCTTAAGCAGGTGAATTGAATGATTCATAAAAACAAGCCTGGTGCTTCGGTGGTGAAAGCGCCAGGCTTTTTAAAATCGCTGTAGGAAAAATAGCAAAACCAGTCCTGGGAAAGACACGACCGACCTCGCCCGTCTTGTGACAGTCAATCAGTCAGTCTCAGAGATCAAAGATGTATTTGATCTCATCGAGGTCCATACTGTTGGGATACCACGCCCGTTTCCCCTTGACCAGCAGGACATGATCTTCTCCATCTGCATACCCGAGATACACATCATATCCATTCCATACACCGACATATTCCGTCATGTCAAATTCCTTGCCATCATAATCACGCCCAAACAAAACATCCAGATCAATATCGTCAAAGTTCAAATCATCTAAAATCATGGACTGTTCTTTCCTGCTCTGCACAGAAGCAGGGATACGCCATGATTCACCCGCTTTATCCAAAGCAGGCGACAGGCATCCACACGTTACTGTTGCAGCAATTTTTCCTGAGTCTTCCTGAGTATAGCAGAGATTCAGACACCTGAGAAAGAACCGGCATTTTGCTCCGGACAGGGCATAGGGTTTGGCTTTCTTGCATTATGACGACACAAACTTGTTATCATAAAGCCATGGAATATCTTCAACAGGCATTGATTGAACTCGCAAAGAAATATCGAAGTCTCGAACAGGAAAACAGACAATTAAGAAAACAGCTTGAGTCTCATGATATATCCTTGCCAGTGCCCATGCCATCAGCCCCTGATACAGATCCGGATCAGGGAGCCCGGATCCAGTTTCCATGGATCACCGAATACATGGTCCGATTCTTCTTTTCTATGTTCTGGGGCCGCATGGATGTGTACGCCAAACGAGGCAAAAACGGAGGATGGTATCCCCAGTGTCTGTATCGCTGGAATGCCGGCGTCTGTCCTAAACACACGAATCCAAAATCTCCCTGCAGCAAGTGTCTGCACAGGGGCTGGGAGGCAATCAACCCTAAAATCCTGCTCCGGCATCTGCTGGGGTCCTCAAATCCTGTTGGAATCTATCCACTGCATCCTGATGGGACCTGCCGGTTTCTGGTTTTTGACTTTGACGCTCACAGCGAAGCCTCTGATCCAGCCCAGACGAGGAAGGAAGCTGAAACCCTGCGGATGATCTGCACCCAGCTGGGAATCAACTGCCTTGTGGAAAGATCCCGTTCCGGAAAGGGATCTCATGTCTGGATCTTTTTCAAGGAACCTGTCAAAGCTTCCACAGCCAGGCAGTTTGGTATGCTTCTGCTGAACAAAGGCAGCCAGCTGGTTCCTCTCAGGTCCTACCAGTGTTACGACCGGATGTTTCCCGCACAGGATAAGACAGAAGATCTTGGCAGTCTCATCGCGCTGCCACTCCACGGTGCTTCGCTGACAGAGGGAAATACAGCTTTTGTGGATGAACACTGGAATGCCATCCCAGATCAGTGGCAGGCCATGAAAGAGTGCCAGAAGCTCACCAGAGAACAAATCGAACTGTTTATTCAAACCTGGGGCCAGGAACTTGCGGTTGAGACGGGAAGACTTGCTATGACCAGCCAGTATCGCCCGGATCCCTGGAAGCAGAACAGTGAATTCCATCCCGAAGATGTCTATGGAACTCTGACCATCATCCTTGCCGATGGTCTCTATGTAGATGCCCTCACACTCCATCCCAGACTGCAGAATCAGATCCGGAATCTGGCAGCTATGGCAAATCCTGCCTGGTATGAGAACACACGCTTCGGGTATTCTAACTGGAACACACCCCGTATTCTTTATACCGGCAGCGATGTGGACGGCTATATCCGCCTGCCCAGAGGGGTGCTGGATACACTGAAAAACCGGCTGGAGAGCAGCCACATCGACTATCGGATCAGAGACAAACGGCAGAAGGGAAAGCGGCTCCGCATTGAATTTCAGGGATCGCTGCGCCCTGAACAGCAGGCCGCACAGGAAGAACTGATGAAATACGACTCTGGAATTCTCTCGGCTGCGACCTCTTTCGGAAAGACCGTCGTGGCAGCCAGCCTGATTGCACAAAGAAAGGTCAACACGCTCATCATCATTGAAAAGACTGCGCTTCTGGAACAATGGCAGCAGGAACTGGAGGAGTTTTTGAAATTTGATGAACCCCTTCCGGAATACCAGACAAAATCCGGGAAAACCAGGAAGCGGAAAAGTCACATTGGTGTCCTGAAGGGATCAAGAAATGTCATGACAGGCCTTGTGGATATCGCCATGGCACAGACACTGGGAAACATGGATTCCATTCCTGACCGCTATGGAATGGTCATCGTGGATGAATGCCACCATGCAGCTTCTCCGACATTCCGGAAGATCCTGGACCGGATTTCACCTGCGTATCTCTATGGCATGACAGCCACACCACAACGGGCGGATAAACTGGATCCTCTTATCACCATGCTCATTGGTGATATCCGGCACACCTACAGTGCCATGGATAAGGCGAAGAGCCAGAACCTGCAGAGGCTCCTTATCCCGCGGTTTACCCGCAGCCTCTGCCTGCGGGAAGAAAAGCCAGCCATCTATGAGCTGTATGAATATATTGCACAGGATCCTGTAAGAAATGAACTGATTGCAGGCGATGTCCGTCAGGCCCTTGCAGAAGGCCACACCTGTGCCATATTCGTAAGGCTGAAATCACATGCAGCCACGCTGGCCAGACACCTGGAAGGAAGTGCAGATCATCTGTTCCTGGTCTATGGAGACAACTCTGAGAAAGAGAACAGGGAACAGCTGAGTCAGCTTAAGAGAGTTCCGGACAACGAATCAGTTCTCATCATTGCCACAGGCCAGAAAATCGGAGAAGGATTCAGTTATCCCCGTCTTGATACCCTGTTTCTTGTATCACCCATTGCCTTTGAAGGGCTGCTTCTGCAGTTCCTCGGCCGGCTGAACAGGGACTACCCCGGAAAGAAGACAGTGCAGGTATATGACTACATTGACCGGCGGATTCCGGTATTCCAGGGGATGTACCGCAAACGCCTGAGAACATATAAAAAGGCGGCCTGGCAGCTGCAGACAACAGACCCTGCGGCATCCCAGACCGTCAATGCGATATTCGACCTGGACAACTATCTGGATGCCTTCCTCCAGGATCTCCGGGAGTCCAGAAAGGAAGTCGTCATTTCCAGTCCTGCCATCACTCTTTCCAGGGCAGAGAAAGTGCTTCAGGCTATGGAAGGCAGGAATGAAGTGGACGTTGTCATTTTCACTGCTGCCGATGATGGCTGGGACGGGACCAGGGATGCAGCGATTCACCAGCTGAAGAAAGAGGGTTTTTCTGTTCGGGAACTGGATGATCCGGTCGATCCATTTTCGGTGATCGATAGGGAACTGGTGTGGGATGGCGGCATCAACCTGTTGGGTCCGGAGGATGCCTGGAACCATCTGATTCGGGTGAAGGATAAAGTGGCAGCTGCGGAGCTGCTGGAGATGGTGGTGGAGAGTTGGTGAGCCGAGATGGTGTGAGAGGTTGAAAAGTCCCAATGGCCACTCTATATACGATAAACGGTCTGACAGTTGAGATTGGAACTGTCAGACCGTTTGGAGTGTCTATGAATCTTCAGTCTGATTTTCAGAGATGTTGTTTTTTGCTGTTTGGAAGAAGCTGCTCCAAGTGCAAAGGAAGTGATCACACCAACAAGAGCTACAAATACCAGCGACCAGCCACCTACGTCTTTACCTGTATAAATCATATAGGTTCCAACTCCCAAAACTGTCAAAAACAAGAAAGCAGCTATGATTTGGCCACGTAAAGCAGACTGAATCCCTGCATTCAGAGCTTTCTGCTCCATGGCGATTTTATGGTCTAACTGTTTTTCGGTCATCTACATGATCCGGTCAGGGAAATCAGGATTGATTTCCTGATATCCTTTCATGTCTTTTGACGAGGATAACGGACCCTATTGAAACTCGCTATAGGAAATCTGCTGTATTACAGCTTTTGCAATTCTTTCTTCTGACGGGGTGATATCCTGAATGTCATCCAGGCTTGCTGTTGAAATATCTGTTTCTGCTGGCGCAAGGTCACTTTTATCTCTGATATTCTTATCTGGCATTATGGATTCTCTCACCATTTTCAAATTTACACATAGAAGATCGCATAAGGTTTCCAACCTCTTTAAAAGAATCACCTACACCCTGTAATATGGACCGGTTGGCTTGTCGTATAGTTACTGGTCTGAAACTGATGGCAGGGTTGATGCTCCAGATAGAGGATGCACCTTGATAAAAAGAATGATTCATTGATCTTCTAAAAGAAGAGGCCAAATCGTTGTACTTATTTCTCATTGTAAATCCTCCTTTATATTCGTTTCTTGACGGCATAGCTATTATCACAAAGATTGGGAGATCAAAACAGTAGAAAGCCGGGGTTTATTCTGCCTGTTCTGAAAGTGGAAAAATATTCTATATCATCATTGAACATTCTGTAAACCCTGCATCGATTTCATCTATTTTGTGTTTTTGGTATTTTTAAGTATTTGTTTATACAACAGGGAGTCATTATAATGCCATTCCTTTTTAGTCTTATAGCCTCTGCCGTACACTCATACCAGGAGTACAAACCTATGCAAACCAGAAAGAAGCCCTACATCCTCAACCTCAGCGTCCTCGCCGCCCTTGCCGTCATTTACCTCCACATGAACCGTGTGTTCTGGATCTACAGCCCCGAACCCTGGTGGGTCAGTGCCAACCTCATCGAGTGCCTGTCCTACTTTGCCGTTCCTGTCTTCTTCATGATCAGCGGCGTCACCCTCATGGAATACAGATCCCGCTACGTAACCAGGGAATTCTTCCAGCACAGACTCCGGAAAACTGTGATTCCGTTCCTCTGCTGGTCCATCCTTGTCGTGATCTACCTCATGCTCACTAGTGAGATCCAGCATCCCACAATCCCCGAAATCATCACCAATCTCATCAACACCCGATACAATGACTACTTCTGGTTTTTCATCCCGCTGTTTTCCGTTTACCTTTCCATCCCTGTTCTAACTGCCATTCCCGATGAAAGCCGGGAATCTGTCTTCGGTTATGGTGTTGCAGCAGCCTTCCTTATCAATTCCCTTCTGCCCTTCGCTGCCCAGCTTTGCGGCATCGAATGGAACTTTGCTCTCACTATTCAGACCGTGAGCAGCTTCATGCTCTTTGTTCTTATCGGCTGGTGGCTGAACCGGCATCCGCTCACCCAAACGCAAAGAACCTGGATCTATGTCCTGGGCATTGCAGGATTCTGCGTGCATTTCTTCGGCACCTGGGTCATGTCCGCACGGCTTGGCACTGTGGACTCTTACTTCAAAGGGTATTTCACTCCCTTCAGCGTTCTTTATTCCTCCGCTGTGTTCACGTTTTTTCGCTACATGAAACCCGCAAGGGCTCAATGGCTGGCCGGAAAACTGAGCTGGTTTGCGCCCGCCACCTTCGGCATCTACATGATCCACTGGTTTGTCCTGCGCCTCATTTTCGGACTGGAACTCTTTGATGAACAGTCATTGTGGTTCCGGGTCCTTGGGCCGATGGTGGTGTTTGCTGTTTGCACTGTGATCGTGCGGGGCATACAGCGGATTCCGGGAATCAGGAAGATCGTGCCGAGGTGAGGGGGAGAAAAAGCCTCAGATTTTGAGGCTCAGTTCTTTAGAAGCCGCGAAGATGATGCAGTAAATCGGATAAGCGATTGTTAAGGCGAATGAAATCGAGCATATATTCTTCCGTGATTTCGAATTGCTTATTCCCTTCGTTGATTTTTGTCTTGGTGGCAAGAACTTGTTCATCCATATAGTTTGTAATTTGGAAACTATGTATAATTCTATTTCGCTTATCTACTAAATCGCAGAAAACATCGAGTATTTCATCGGATAGTTTTTTATTCTCTGTTTTCAAACGTTTCTTGAGGTCTGGAATCAGTAAACCACTGGTCATATCGGTTAATTCATACCAGTCTTTCTTTTGCTCTGGAGATTCAAGTATATTTTCGATGATAAATCCGTTATTTGAAGCGAATACGCATAGACATGTTCCTAACAATAAACGGTATTCTTGAGTAGGCAGGCTTTGGTTTGTGTAATTCTCGTACATTTTGAATGACCTTTCCAAAAAGTAGCCGGGTATGGTTTTTTAGAGATTTCTGAGCATTTTCAGCTTCAGAAAAAGCCCCGACATCAGCCAGGGCGAGCAGCTACATAACGGTTTTCTGAGGATAGGAACCCAAGATGCCGCGCGGTCTGTTGGTGTTCAGCTTATTATTGAGTGTACCTTTGTTGAGAGTCGTTCTGATAACTGTGGTTTTTTGTGGGTCTGCATTGATCTTTTTATAGAGCTGCAGAATTTCCTCCATGCTGATAGTGTCCATAATGATGACTCCTTTTCTTTACTTTAACCCAATAATATAGGCATTTCCATTTTGATTCTCAATAATTTTGACTGCATTCGTTCCCTGGAAAGTTATCATTAGTGAGTGATGTAATGCGAGAACAGCGTCCTGAAATTCCTGGTCTGCTTCCAGAAGGGATATATTCAAGCCTATATCGCAGCACTTTTTATAATTGAAATGACGACCGTGGTCATGGTTGGTATCTCTGCTGTTGAGAAATTCGACAATACCATTAACGGCTGACTGATTATTTTTCAGCATATTATCCTTCAGCCACTCTTCAGCGAGTGTACTACTCAATGAGATTGCGTCATAACAGGTTTTCAGGAACGCAGCAGGATATTGCTGAAGGATAATAGCCCAATAATTAGCAGTAGTTGGATCCTCCGCAAGGTCTTTTTTCGCATCGTTGAATTCTGAAATTATATTGTATGCCGGGATCCCGTTGAATTGGGGGTCGATTGGTCCCAGACTGGACTGCCTGCCCATCACGATTTCTTTTGCAGAGCAGGCAATCATTGTACCGGCAGACATCGAAAGCTGGGGGACGATAACTCTGATATCTTTCTGAAATTTATCCTTTAAATAATTCACGATGGCTTCTGCAGCTGTAGGCGATCCCCCGGGTGTATGAAGGACCAAATCAAGTCCTTTAGTACAATCTAGCTCATTCACTGCATTCATAAAACCTTCCATATCGCTATCATCGATACTGCTGTCACCGTCCGGATGCTGCAGCCACCCAGAGTAATAAACAATGGTATTCCGTCCAGTGAGATCGGACAATTTCTTGATGTACTTTTTTCGTACAACATCAAATGCGTTGGGATAATTTCCCATTTCGTTCATGATTCCGTTCCATGTATTTTGCATAGCGGTTTCCTTTCTGCTGTTCAGGAAAATTGAATTGTGAATGGCTGGATCTCCCGTTTATATGCATTCCATCAATTCATCTGACCTGGTTGGTATTTCTCCTGCATTACAGAAATTATCTCACCTAATTATGCAGTATATATGTCTGAATTCTGTATTTGTTTACAAAATGAGCGTAAAAACTATAGCTCTATCGAATGACAACTAGCCGAAATATAGCTTCTAAAGCGATGATGATCATTTCATATACTTGAGGTCGAGAACTTTGAGTAATTACTTATTCTTATCTGAATTGTCAGCGTATCAGGTTACATCAGTAATTAGAGATCCAGAAAAGTATTCTATATGATCAGAGTCAGAAACTGATTTGACAACTGGAAAACATATTATTAATGTATAAACGGAACAAAAAGAGGTAATACTCTTTTAAAGGCACTCCAAAATTGGATAGGGAGGAAGACTAACCCCATCCAAAGATACCTTAG
>ERZ778503.685-NODE-685-length-27049-cov-6.000259_pt1 | contig 27049 bp, 18 predicted proteins | sample MGYA00510047_ERZ778503 | MGnify/ENA primary metagenome ERZ778503 (study PRJEB29527, sample SAMN07138965) | mouse gut metagenome | material: feces | host: mouse | place: China:Nanjing | collected 2016-01-25 ... | reverse complement strand
CGGTTTCCCAAAGGAAATACAAAAACAAAATCCGAGCTGCAAAAAACAAACTTCGCGCACTATAAAACAAAACACGATTTGTACAACTCTAAACGCCGTGGGAAGTTTTGCCGTGCAGAAAAAGAAAATGCGGGGCACGAAAAAGGAGGTTGGGAACTGCGAAGGAAAAACTTTCGGGAGAAAGAAAAAGCGAAGGGGAATGAAGAGCGGATCGGCTTTCCCGGAAAAAGAAAAAAAGCCAGCGGCTGGCAAAAGTGCCCTATCCACCACAAAAAAGACAAAAAATTGGCTAAAAGACCGGCCAAACTTTCACAGAAAAAAGGAACAGCCTGCTGATGAAAACGCCCCCATCCTCACAAAAAAGATTAAGAAGCAAGCAGGAAGCACTGTTGTTCATTCACAAAGAAAGAAAAACCGGTAGCAGGTGAGAGCACTTTTTGCTCCTAAAAATAGCGAAATGGCATGTCGATGAGAACACTTTTCTTCCACGGAAAGAAGCGCTATAGTACTAGAATAGAAACTTTTTTGATGGAAATGTTTGGCGCATCGGATTTAATGTATAGCTTTGTGTACTACGGTGAAGAAAATACTGTCGTAAAGGAAACAGACCTTTATCTAATACATACTACAATGAAAAAATTATCAACATGGGGGAAAGCGTTGCTGTCACTCTTCGTGCTTTCGCCAGCGGGGGCTGTGGCCCAAGAGACGGTAACAACCAAAGAAGTTAAAGCAACTCGCATGGATTTTCCTTCGAAAGCCGTGACGGAATACGTGTTCAGAGGCGGAAAAGCAGTGGTAAAAGGCAAACTTTCCGGCTTCAAAGAAGGAGAACTACCGAAAACGCTCAAACTGAGGATCGTCAACGCTGTTACACAGCAAAACGTAAACTCCACGATAGAGGTGAACAGCAACGGTGAGTTTGTGAGCGAAGTGGAACTACCTTATGCCCAATTCATTTATATGCCTCCGTTTCATTTCTTTCTGTTCCCCGGGGACACGTTGGAATGTGCTTTCAACGCCGCAACCGAGCAGCAAACATACTTCGGGGAAAACCGTAGCGCACAAGTTAGTCGCCAATATCCCCAATGGAGAGAGCGGTATCTGGGAAAAAATGTTTCTGCCTGCCGGGTCCCTTTACGGAACTTAGCCAACGTGATGGCCTATCGCGATAAACAGATTGCCGTGATGGACAGTCTGGAGCGGGACGTCCGCAACCGTTCGCTACCCTCTTCGCCCGAAGACTTACTGGTGAGGGACATTTTTATTTCAAGCATTTTTACCGAAGCGTTTATCAATACGATGGAAGGCTATATGGATTACAATCGATTTGGAGACACCAAGTCTGAACCATTGATTGATAGCTTGTACTACAACTTTCTGCCGCAACGGGAATATTTTCTGCTGGACACACCTCTGCTCCTCTTCGAACCCTCGACATGGGTTTTGGCCAATCGCATGGAATATGGGTTGTATCAGCGATACAATAAAATATGCAGGAACAAATTTAAAACGAGCTTTTTCAGTGACGATCCCCAGGAAGTGAAAAACTATAAAAGCAACTTCTTATTGCCCGAAACATTTAGCGAACCGTTCTATCAAACGGCTTTAGCCTATAGAAGAAAAACATTACACACCCTCAGTCAACATTATACTGCCGTGCGCGAAGCAATGAGCCGTGAACTGCATTTGGACAATAGCTTCCTGTTTCAACTTTACCTGAGCCGCCAGGTATTCGACGACCTGCGGCTTTATGCCGAGGAGGCGCCCTTAACACCCTCTGTGGCTATGGAAATACTCGCCTCGGTAATACCGGAACTGACACATCCCGTGATATGCCACCATTTTCTTAAGGGATACCGGAAATTTGTCGTGGAGAACGAAGCGAAAACTCCCGGGCACTCGGCCACAACGGTGGCTGACTCCATCCTGCGCCGCATCACGGCACCCTACTCGGGGAATGTGCTGGTGCTGGACTTCTGGGACTACTCCTGCGGACCCTGTCGCGCCGGTATGATGGGACAGCGGGAGCTGGTGAAAGCAATGAAGGGGCGCCCGGTGAAGTTCCTCTACATCTGCGACAAACGTTCCACGAGCCGAGAACTGGCGAATAAATTCCTAAAGCCCAACAACATTGGCGGCGAGCACATTTTCATCAGCCACGACGAATGGAACCACCTGTCGGTTAAGTTCAATTTCAGCGGCATCCCTTTCATGCGGCTGATCGACCGCGAAGGGAAAGATCATCCGTTGAATGCAAACCTCCTCAACAAAGAGACACTGGAGAAATTCATGCAGCCCTAAGCCTGCAATTCCCCCGATAGGATCTCCGCCCCGCTTGTGCTCCACCCTGCACAAGCGGGGCGGAGACATATAAAAGCGGAGATTCCTAAACTCAAGACTACGAGGGATAAACATCGCAACGCCCCTCCTCGCCCAACAAGGCAGGGACGAAAGGAAAGCAACCTCCACAGAACGAGAGAAGAAAGGAACATTCAGGGAACTACCGAAACGTCCCTCGTTTGCTCATGGAATGGAAAGGGAAGACAAGCCGGAATGTGTTCAACAAACGCTACGCCCCTATCCGACCCCTATCTACGCCAAAGCCTCAACAGTCACCAACGACGGAAAGTCTCATTCAAAAGCACGCCGAAAAGGCAGGATGGGAACGTACTATAATATAGTAAGGTGAAGACGAGACGGGAAGCAAACGGCAAAGAAAGAAAACAGAAACAGGAAGCGCAGCCACCCACCGTTTTCAAGAAAAAACAAATGGCACCCGACAAAAGCTGTCCCAAACAGACAGAAACAAAAACAGCCGGAAAGTTCATACAAACTTCCCGGCTGCTTCTTAGACTGGCGTATTAGAACTTGACACTATTCAAATACTTGTCGAGCAACATACCGTCGATCGGTTTCAAATCGAAACGCACTTTACGTTTAGCTTTGAGTTTGATGACGAAAAGTTCACCGTCGCCTTCGAGGTAAGGTTTCTCACCGAGGTTGACAAACGTAGGATACAACGCTTTCTGTCCGTTCTTGTGCAGACGGTCGTATGTGAGATTTCGCATCTCCTTCGTACCCGTTGTCTCCACACCTACAAACTCATAGTCGTTGACATCGTAAGGCAGAGCGAAGCTCAGTGCATTCACACTTACCAGCCCGTTGCCTTTCACTGTCAGTTCAACCGTTTCTCCGGCGTTGTAAGCCGTTTTCGGCGTGCCGAATGTCAGTTTACCCTGTACAGCGGGCACCTTACGGCTGCTCACGCCCGTTTCCAGCTCGATAGCTACCGCAGAAATGTCGTAAGCATCGATCAAACCGTTGTTGTTCAAATCGCCTTTACTGATGTAACCTTCGTAATCGGAATCTCCCTTGCGCAGGCCCGTATAATTCATATACGAAGTAAGGTCGTTTTCATCTATCTTACCGTCGTGGTTGATGTCACCGGGCAGATAGCTTTCCGAACCGGGCACCTTGAATACATACAGTTCGCGACCGGAACCGAAGCCTCCCACACCGTCTGTTACAGAGAGACGAATGTAACGTGCCGTAGGCTGCTCTTTAAAGGTGAACACCTTCGTCTCACCGTCTCTTGCCCAGTCGAAAGCACCGGCCTCCGTCCATGTCTCCTTGTCCATGCTATAGGCAACGGAGCCTTTCAACAACGTGCCGTTTCCGGCATCGAGGCGAGGCAGATAATGGAACTTGTCGAGTACATTCACTGTACGCAGATCAATGATCATCTGGAACGGCAACGCCTTCTTGCTCCATGCGGTATGCCATTGCTTGCTCTCATCGAAGTCGAAGAGTTTGTTGACGCCTTGACCGCCCTGGTTGTCGCAAGTCGTCTCGGCCCGGACACCCTGGATAGCGAACTCCAGCGGGTTGGCTTTCGTCGTAGCCGATACGGAAGCCCAATCGGAACGTCCGTCTTTGTTTACCGCTCTCACTTTGAACGTATAAGACGTTTCGGGAACCAGATCCTCGAACAGCAGTTCGGTATCTTTAACTGTGGTATAAACCATCCCGTTAAATTCCACTTCATAATAGTCGGCTCCGCTCACCGCCGGCCATGACGGCGTCAGGGTGTAGGCTTGCGTGTGTTCGTCCGTTACCACCGAGTTGGGGACCGTCAACGCTCCCGTCGACACCCGCAAGCGGTCGGTCGTATCATACGCATATCCCTGTACAGTCAATATGGTAGTCACCGCCGTTATATCCGCCGAAGCCAAACGGACATAAAGCACGGGATTCTTGACTATCTTCTTCTCGGCAAAAGGTGTACCCTTCGTAGCGAAACGGTTCATATCCGGTGCTTCGTCGTAGAAGAACACATTCTCACCGGCCTGCAAATCATTCAACGTGTTCACCTCGGTCAGTTTCACTTTCTTGCCTCCTACACGGGCAGTCACGCTCTTGGGACGTGCTGTGGTATTTACACGGAACTCCGTCACCTTGTTCTTCTCAAAGCCTTTGAATGTACCGGAAGCCGGTTCCACGGTGACGGTGGCGGTATTTTTCTTATCTACCACCGATGTAATACGCGTGCTCACCCCGGCTCCTGCTTTATAAGCCTCTGTTACCCCGTCGTCGTCGTATTCGGTAAAGGAAGTCTCACCGCAGGGATACAATTCATAGATACGCAGATGCTTGTTTATCTCGGTCACGTTATTGTTCGGATTCGTAAGCGGAAGAATAGCGCCGCGCTTCACAAACAAAGGCAGTTTCCACAAAGGGGCATCAAAGTTGTTCAGCACACAGCCTCCTTCATATACAGCCCCGGTAAAATAGTCCACCCACTGTCCTTCGGGCAGGTAGATACCGTTGCGCCGGTCGTTACCCTCCGCATCCATTTTCGTTTCCTTATATATAGGAGCCACCAACACATAAGGGCCGTACAGGAACTGATATTGTGTAGCTACTCCCAGCGTATAGGCATTCGGATAGTCCAGGAACATGGCACGTATCATCGGTTTCCCGTCCACGGCCTCACGGGCCAGACTGTAGGTATAAGGCATCCATTCGGATTTCATCTTCAGATACCAGCGGTTGATGGAAGCGGCCGGTTCGCCCAAGATGTGCGGATATTTGGGATTGGCTCCCCATCCGTCCATATTCAACTGCATGGGAGTAAACGTCTTCCATTGGAAGTCACGTACATTTACCGGTACATTCTTTCCTCCGAAGATACCGTCCATATCCGAAGAGATGTTCGGCTGACCGGACAAGCCCGAGCCGATATACGTCGGGATATGGAAACGAATGTATTCCCACTCGCCGCCCGTCTGGTCGCCCGACCAGATTCCGGCATAGCGTTGCGTACCGGCCCAACCGTCGAGCGAGATAATGAACGGACGGGCGTTGTTACCATAGTAAGGCATGATCTCGCCCACATCGGCCACGCCGTTCAATCCGAACGAATAGCCGGCGCCCACCCAAGCTACGTCAGTCTTGAGCACACGAACACCGGCATCCCGCACTTCCTTCACGATGTCGCGCTGAAGCAGTGCTTCCACATCCTTCTTGGGATGCAAATCCGACTGTGTCCACAGACCGATTTCCACGCCATGCTGACGGGCGTATTCACCGAATTCCTTAAGGTTCTGCACGTTGCCATCCAACGTTTCCGTCTGTCCGTATCCGGCACCATACCCGTCATTCGGCAGCACCCAGCCCAACGGCATATCGTGTGCCTTGTAACGGTCGATAACAGCCCGGGCGGAGAACTGATAATTATTCTTCTCCCCGTTGAGCGATTCCTTGGTTCCGCCGTTGTCTTTCTGGTCTTCCTTGTAGCGCTTGCCGTCTTCGAACAACACACCGCCCTCGTTCACCTCTTTCCAGTAATCGCGGTTATAAGCGTTCAGATGTCCTTCATAGAATCCGAATTTAGGCAACAGCACGGGATTTCCCGTCAGTTGGTAAAAATCGTTCAGCAGAGGCACAGCCCCATCGTTCACCATGAAAAAGACATCCAGATAGTCGGTCTCGTGAGACAGCTTCACCGTACCGGCTTGCTGCGCTCCGAAATCATAACGTCCGGGACGGAAAGTATACCACATCATACCGTAACCGCCCGTCGACCAGTAATAAGGTGTAGGCGATGCCACACCTCCGTCCGTCCAATTATTGGTGTTCTCTATGGCTATGGCCTTACCCTTATGAGAGAAACGACCGTTCTGCACCCCACCGCCATAGAAATACTCTTGCGGCGCCTCTTTCAAGGTGAGCGTTACTCTCCCTTTCTCAAATTGCGCCGGAGCGGTTTCTTCAATCACTACCGCACCCGTCTTCAGATTGGTCACCTTCAGCAAAGAAGATGCCCTATCCAATTCCAGTTTAATACGGTCGGTCGTCATCACTACACTCTTTCCATTTTCCGACAGGCTTAACGACTGAACCGCCTTGCGCGGGTTCTTCACCAGGATCTGAGCTTCGGGCGACGCCTTCGGATCGCGAACGATACCTCCCTGGTTATCACGGAAAAGGCGGAAAATGTTTTCTCCGTAGAAGTCGAAAGTCAAGCACTGACCGTTGGCAAGCACCACTTCCACCGTAGTCGGGTTAATCATCCGAGCCTCCCGGACAGCCTGCACCTGCTGCACTGCGTTCTGAACCGATGTGCATACAGGCAAAGCCCCTGCTTCCACCGGCGCACACGCCAACGGCCATGCCATGGCAAGCCACACCGCTCGGTTTCGATTCTTTCTACCCATCAAATTCTTCATGTCTGTAAAAAGTTAAATTTAGGTTATTTGATTAATTAAAGCGTTTTTCCTAGATGTCACCTTTTAATAAGGTGTTCAAAAATACAAATAAAAAACGGAATACTTTCAATCAGACCGGAACAAATTACACAAATGCCCCATAAAAACAAATATTTACATTCGAATAGGCTCCAATCACTCTTTCACCACCTATATATAAAAGGGACAACCGATTGTGTGATGCTCTGCATAAAAACCTAAAAAAAAGCCAATCACTTCATGATATAAAGGAAAAAACTTATCTTTGTGCCACTAAGAATTAATTTCGATATGGGCAACAAGAAAATCATTGCAGCAGCAAGTGCAGCCGGCTTGCTCCTGTGCATTTGTGTGGGGTTTCTGCTTTATTCCCTGCATCAAAAGAATGCAGAAAACGCGGAGATGCTGAAACTGGCCGAAATGGACAAGAAGGAAATGGAAAACGAATATGCACAGTTCGCGCTGCAATATAATGAAATGAAAACACAGATCAACAACGATTCCCTGATTGCACAGCTCGACCGGGAGCAGCAGCGCACGGAAATGTTGCTTGAGGAACTGAAACGCGTAAAGTCGAACGACGCCGCCGAAATATCCCGCCTGAAAAAAGAGCTGGCCACAGTGCGTGCCGTCATGCGCAGTTACATATTGGAAATCGACTCGCTGAACCGGCTGAATCAAGCGTTGACCGACGAGAACCAGCGCGTGAAAGCCCAATACAGCGAAGCGCAGCAGCATATATCCAATCTGACGACGGAGAAAGAATCGTTGAGTGACAAGGTGGCCATCGCTTCACAGTTGGACGCCACTTCCATCTCTGTCATAGGCAAAAACAAACGAGGTAAAGCGGCCAAAAAAATCAAGGACGTGAAGAACTTCGCGGTTAGCTTTGTCATCGCACGAAACATCACTGCACAAACGGGCAACCGATCGGTCTATGTACGCATCACCAAGCCTACCAACGAAGTGCTGACCAAGGGCGGCACATTCGAATATGAAAACCGTCACCTGGAATACTCCATGAAGAAAGATATTGAATACACCGGTGAGGAACAGGCCGTAACCATGTACTGGGATGTAACCGAGTTCCTGAGCGCCGGCACCTACCGGGTAAGTATCTTTGCCGACGGTCATAATATCGGCAACACGTCGTTCACCTACGAAAAATAACATACGGCAGGCGTCGCCGCTACGAGGACGCCACCCCGCCTATAAAAAACGATGGATAGCTCTCTCTAGAGAAGTATCCATCGTTTTTTCGTATGTCGTTCGAAAACGGTTCCTCCGCACTTATTTCCTAGGTTTCAACACGGCCAGATAATCGTAGTGTCCGCCTTGTGCAAGTCGTTCCGCCGTAAAGCCGTTTTCCGACGCATGATAAGCCAGCGTATCGAAATCTACATACAGCCAATCGAAAGACGGCCCTTCTACCGATTTATATTTCATCCGAAAATCCACTTCACCGTAATAACCGGCATTCAAGTCGATGTCCAACACACCGTCCTCGTCTTCAAAAACATAACGCAGATCGCTGGAGTCCATGATAATGCAGCCACCGGGACGCAACAGCAACTTCATACGCCGGAAAAACTCCGGCATACGCTCTATCCGACCGATAATACCGGAACCGTTCATCAGCATCAGCACTGTATCGTAAGCATCCACGAACGAAGGATCGAACACATCCGCGTGGCGGACATCACGTACTCCGCGCCGCCGCATCACGTCTACCAGAAGAGGCGAAACGTCGACAGCCGTCACTTCAAATCCCCGCTCCTGAAGCACCAGCGAATGGCAACCGGCACCGGCTCCCACATCCAACACCCTGCCGCGACACGCCGCCAGCGCCTTGCGTTCGATTCCGGGCATAGCGTCCCACGTCCTGAACAGGGTTTCCACCGGCAGTTCGTCTTCGTCAAACAACGTAGAGAACACCCGTAAACGGGAGGCGCGCCCGTTGGCATAATAATCAGAGACCGCCGCTCCCATCGGATCCGTCTCAGGCGCTAATAAAGCTGTATGGTTCATAAAAAACGGTTTACGGGAACAAAGATACGGATATTCCCACAATCCTGCTTCTCGCCGACCGCTTTTTTTATCCCTTCCGCCGATGGCACATTCCGACTGTGTGCGCAAACGAAAACCGCCTTTTTTAAGTCGGAAAAGCATGATTTGTATAAAAATTAATTTGAGCAACCAATAAAAATAACTAAATTCGCCACCGTTTTAATCACATCTGATACAGGAAACAAACATTTTTTTATCAATCAAAAGTATAGTTATCAAAAACAATGGAAGCCGTATTCAGTTACATCATCGGATTGGGCGCAGCCGTCATGATGCCTATCATCTTCACCATTTTAGGAGTATGCATCGGAATCAAATTTTCTAAAGCACTAAAGAGCGGACTGTATGTGGGAGTGGGATTTGTAGGCCTCTCCGTCATTACCGGCCTTCTAACCGACAGCCTGAGCCCCGCCCTGAAACAAGTGGTGGAAATCTACGACCTGAACTTAGGCGTTTTCGATATGGGATGGCCTGCCGCCGCTGCGGTAGCCTACAACACATCGGTAGGCGCCTTCATCATTCCCGTATGTCTGGCCGTCAACCTGGTGCTGCTGCTCACCCGCTGTACCCGCACCGTGAACATCGACCTGTGGAACTACTGGCATTTCGCCTTCATCGGCGCCGTGGTGTTCTACACGACCGACAGCATCGCGTGGGGCTTTTTCGCCGCCATCATCTGCTACGTGCTCACGCTGATTGCCGCCGACTACACAGCGCCCATGTTCCAGCGCTTCTACGATAAGATGGACGGCATCTCCATCCCGCAGCCTTTTTGCCAGGGTTTCGTCCCCTTCGCCCTGCTCATCAACAAAGTGCTCGACCTCATCCCCGGCTTCGACAAACTGAACATCGACGCCGAAGGCATGAAAAAGAAGTTCGGCCTGTTGGGCGAACCGCTCTTCCTGGGCGTGCTGGTGGGGTGCGGCATCGGTGCACTGGCCTGCCGCAGCGGTGAGGAACTGGTAGACAGCATACCTTCCATCCTGGGGTTAGGCATCAAGATGGGTGCGGTGATGGAACTGATCCCGCGCATTACAAGCTTGTTTATCGAGGGCCTGCGACCCATCTCCGACGCTACCCGTGAGATGATCGCCCGTAAGTTCGGCGACAAAGCCAACCTTTACATCGGTATGAGCCCCGCCCTCGTCATCGGCCATCCGGCCACGCTCGTCGTGTCGTTGCTGCTCATTCCCGTAACACTGTTCCTGGCTGTCATATTGCCGGGCAACATGTTCCTGCCGCTGGCCTCACTGGCGGGCATGTTCTACGTGTTCCCGCTGATATTGCCCATCACACGGGGCAACGTACTGAAAACCTTCCTCATCGGCCTCATCCTGATGATTGTCGGGCTTTATTTCGTAACGAACCTGGCCCCCTACTTCACCAGTGCGGCCACCGATGTGTTCAACCGTACGCAGGACAAGGCCGTGCGCATCCCCGACGGATTCCAGGGCGGCGCGCTCGACTTCGCCTCCAGTCCGCTGGCCTGGGCGATCTTCCACCTCACCCACAGCATACGGATCGTAGGTCCCTGTCTGCTGGTGGCCTCCACAGCCGCCCTGCTGTGGTGGAACCGCCGCGTGATTAACCGTAAATAAAAACATTATTATAAAAGGACTACAACATGAAAAGATTAGCAATCGCCTTGTTCATGGGCCTGTCGGCCCTGACGGGCAACGCCCAAGTGAAGTACACCATGCAGACCGCCTGCCATCCCGACGACGTGAAGACTTACGACACACAGCGCCTGCGCAAGGCTTTCGTGATGGAGAAAGTCATGGTGGCCGACGAGATTAACGTGACCTATTCCATGTACGACCGCTTCATCTTCGGCGGTGCCATGCCCGTGAAGCAGACACTGAAACTGGAGACCATCGATCCGCTGAAAGCGCCTTACTTCCTCTTTGCACGCGAGCTGGGTGTGATCAACATCGGCGGCGACGGCGTAGTGACGGTAGACGGCAAGGAGTACGCCCTCGGTTTCAAGGATGCGCTCTACGTGGGTAGCGGCAATAAGGACGTGACGTTCCGCAGCGCCGACCCCGCCAAACCGGCCAAGTTCTACATTAATTCGGCTACGGCACACCACAGCTACGCCACGCAGTTGCTGAGTTGTAACCCGGCCAACAAAAAAGCCACACAGGCCAACCAACTCAAGGCCGGCAAGATGGAGGAAAGCAACGACCGCGTCATCAACCAACTGATGATTAAGCCCGTACTGGAAAAAGCCAAGAACGGCGGCACCTGTCAGTTGCAGATGGGACTTACGGAACTGAAACCGGGATCGGTATGGAACACCATGCCGGCCCATACGCACTCCCGCCGGATAGAGGCTTATTTCTACTTCAACGTACCCGAGGGCAACGCCATCTGCCATTTGATGGGCCAACCGCAGGAAGAGCGCCTCGTATGGTTGCAGAACGAACAGGCCATCATGTCGCCGGAGTGGTCTATCCACGCTGCCGCAGGCACCAGCAACTACATGTTCATCTGGGGTATGGCCGGCGAGAACCTGGATTACGGTGATATGGACAAGATTTCCTACACGGAAATGAAATAACGCATCCGGCGTAAGTCCCGCCCTCCGTCCGCTCACCGCAGCAGACGCCCGGCGGACACCGCGCCATCCTATCTGCTCCCGAAACGCATCTTACAGGCGTTTCGGGAGTTTTTTTATGGATATACATGCCGGCCCCAAGCAGGCTATGTCACTCCGTCACAGCCTAACGGCCAAAGACAGCCTCATCGGAAAATCCTCAGAATCAGCCTCCGGTTCGGACAGCAACAGCCGAACGGCCCCCACTCCCGCGCCCGACGACCGTTTTTTTCTCCTTGCTGCGGCATCGGTTTCTGCAACAACCTCCGGCGTGTCCTGCCTCCCGCTTCGTTTCTCCCTGCGGGACACTCCAAAAAGGTGTAGACCTTCTCGGAATAAGGTGTACACCTTTCTGGGAAAAGGTCTACACCTTTTTAAAACGCGGCGCTCACCCCGTTGCTTAAGGATATAGGTCCCCAACCATCGCAGCCTACAAGACGCTACGTTCTTTTCATATTATAGTTTATTTGGTATCGGCAAAGCGTTTTCCGATCTATTTCAAAGCGCCCCACAATTATTTTCCATACTTTTGTCCTTTATCAAGCACAGGCAATCATTTACCGCCCGTTATTGAATACTTTACTTAAACCTAACACGTATGATAAAACGCATTTTTCATGTTTGTATACTGCTGTGGCTGACCATCGGAAGTACGACCGCACAGGAAGTGCACTATACCGACACGCTAAGACTTCCGACCAATGCCAACGTAAGTCGCTACCCAGTGCAAAACAACTCGTCTGCCAACTGGAACATCGGTCTAGTCGAAGACGTCGGATGGCTACGGGTGGAGAAAACCCAAGCCGAGAATTTCCAACTGTCGGTCGCTGCCAACGAATCAGCGGAGAAACGTACAGCCGTGATTCGCATCTGGGACGAGAATAAGGAGGTCCGCATCCCCGTCAGCCAGCAAGGCGCACAAGAGGTGACGGCGGAATTCAATGTAGCCCACACCGCCGGAAGCAACTGGTTTCCGGTGCCCGCCGGATTGGCTGCCGACTGGAATATAAGCATAAATTCGGAAGCGGCCTACTGGGCCATAGCCAAACGACACGGTGACAACGCCATCATGGTATATGTCACCGCCAATCCCACGCGGGAGCAACGGATGATGCTTCTGACCCTGAGCGACGGCAAAGGGCAGCAGATGCACTATCGTGTGACACAGGACTACGAACACATGCCGCTCTCCCACCGTGAATACAGTCTGACGGACGAGGCCTGTACACTGGCACTCACCGTGGGCACGACGGAGCCGCTCGACTTCCGTCTGCCCGCATGGATCTCCCTGCATAGCAGCACCCCGGAGGCCGACGGCAACAACATCCGCTACGAGTTTCGTGCAGAAGCCAATCCCACCGACCGCACCCGTCGGGATAGCATCTGCATCGATGGAAGCGGCGCAGACATGCAGGCCGTAGTGCCCGTATGGCAATATCCGCATACGTCCTACCACCCCATTGGGGCGGAGGAACTGGCAGACACGCCCGTGCAGCCCTGCGACGGCGAGGCTTCGTCCTTTCAACCCGGACAGGAGTTCGCCCTTTCGTTCGACGGTGCTCCGACCACCCATTATCACTCGGCGTGGGACAATTCGCCCGACAACTATTTCCCCATCACACTGACTTATCGGTTCAAGCACCCCGAGGATATTGACTACGTAGCCTATCACCCGCGCACGGACGGGGGCACAAACGGCATGTTCGGCGAAGTGGAAGTGTGGGTGCAGACGGCCAAAGACACCGGTTTCCGCCACCTGCTCACCACCGACCTGCAGGGGCAGGCCGCTTTGGGACGAATTGAGTTTCCCGACACACAGCGGAGCCTGAAGGCCGTGAGGCTGATCGTCAACTCAGGCACCGGCGAACGGAAAGGTTTTGCCTGCTGCTCGGAAATGGAATTCTATCGTAAGACGCATGTTCCCAGTTCCTGCACCGAACTGTTCACCGACGCTTCGTGCAGCCGGTTGAAAAGCGGTATCAGCAAACGGCAGATCCGCCATTGCCGCTCGCCGTTTTTCCGTAACTTGGCGCTCAGTATGCTGGAAGGGACGTATCCGCGTGAATTTCGCATCGCCGCATTCCGGGCGTGGCCGCACCCCGACAAACAGGGCGAAGCGAACAGCAACATGCCGTTCAGCCTGCTGGACAATCCCACGGGAATGGCAGCTGTAACGGGCGAACCACTGGTAATCATGGCCGACCGCTCCGCCCCCGGCTTAGGCATACGCATCCAGAATCTGAGCGCCCCGACCGGCAGCGACGGCTATGGCGGCGAGGCGTATCCGCTGCACGAAGGCGTCAACGTAATCAGGCCGCAAACCGACGGTCTCATCTACGTGATGTATCATGCCGACGAAGCGGACGCGGCACCGGGCGTCGTCCTGCATTTCGCCACAGGACGGGTGAACGGTTTCTTTGACAGTGCACGCCACACGCGGTCGGACGGCACTTCGCGCTATCAGGAACTGCTGGCTCGGGCCGGTGACAAATATTTCGACGTGCTCAGTCCGAATGTGCACCTGACGTTCCGCAGCGACGACTTCCGCCGGCTCGTGCCCGACGCACAACGATTGTTAGCGGCCTACGATACGTTGCTGCTCCACGAACAGGAGTTCGAAGGAATGCTCAAATACGACCGACAACTGAAAAACCGTATGTACATACACACGTCGTACAGCGGCTACCTGTTTGCCACACATCACCACATCGGATTCGACGAGACCCTACTGCCCGAACTGCTGAACGTAGCCCGGCTGAAGACGACACACTGCTGGGGGCCGGCGCATGAGCTAGGACACATGTTGCAAGTGTCGCCCTACCTGAAATGGACGGCGATGACGGAGGTGACAAACAACATACTGGCTCTGGAGATACAGCGTCTGTGGGGGAGCCCGTCGCGCCTGCACACCGAACCGATGCGACCAGACATGTATGCCGACATCTACGAGGAGGCCATAAACGGGGCCTTTGTAGAAAAGCGGGCACATACGGAACTGGCCGACTGGTTCGACAAGCTGGTACCGTTCTGGCAACTGCGCCTGTATCTGATGGAGGTTGCCGGAAAGGAGGATTTCTATAAAGATGTGTTCGAGGCCTCGCGCCGGTTGAAGACGGAGCGCCCCGGCCTGACCAACGGACAGCTGCAACTGGAATTTGTGTACAATAGCTGCCAAGCCGCCGGCATCGACCTACGCCCGTTCTTCGAACGATGGGGATGGCTGCGCCCCGTGGAGCGGATCTACGACGATTATTACGGGAAAGACACGCTGCGGGTGACAGCCGACGAGGTGACTGCACTGAACGCACGCATCGACGGACTTGGTCTGCCCCGACTGACGGCTGCCGCCGAATACATCACCGACAACACCTTGCACCTGTACAAACATCCCGAACCGTTCCAGCCGGGGACGGCGCGCATTGACTTGCAGACGGGCATGGTGGTCGTGTCCGGCGGGCAAGGCACGGCGGCTTACGAAGCCCGACGCGGCAAGGAGGTGGTCTTCGTGTCCGCCCGCACTGAGTTTACCGTACCCGCATTCTGCGGCGCCCCCGTAGACGAACTGACCGTCATAGCCGTGGCACCCGACGGGCAACGGCAACCGTGCACACATCCCTAAACCATTTTTTGGGGCGGACAACCGATTGCCCGCCCCAAATGTTTTTTAAGGGGCACAGGAGAACGCTGTCCCTCCGGCCCAAGGGCATGGAACCGCTCCCGCATTGGCAAATCTCAACCCGCGCCTCGCCGCCGGCATCAGTCCGGTGTCCTCATTCTCTTCCCGCCAATACCCTAGCCCATCTTTGGTGCCCGCCGCAGCAAACATTCCCCAAAACAAACACATATATAGAGAGGAATTTTGTGGGAACGACGCGACGAAAGTGGTGCGGGGCGATAGGAGCGCTGGGCTTTTCTCTATAAGATTTTAGCAAGTAGCGCTGGAGGGAAAGAACGCTTGCGAAGAGCGCCGCAAGGGGTTCCGCGAAGAAAGTGGCACAGAACGGCAGGAGCGTTGCGCTTTTCTCTATAAGATTTTAGAGAGTATTGCAGGAGAGAAAGAACGCTTGCGAAGAGCGCCGCAAGGGATTGCCACAAAGAAAATGACGCAGAACGACGGGAGCGTAGCGCTTTTCTCTATAAGATTTTAGAGAGTATTGCGAGAGGGAAAGGGCCGTTTGCGAGATGCGCAACGCGGGGTTCCCCGCACAAATACGACACCTCCCCTTGCCGGACTACAAACGGGGCGCACATGAATGCCGCCTCTTTCGGCGTCCGGCAAGGGGAGGTGTTGAGCGTATCTATTTACTTTCCTTTCTTTACCTCTACAATATGCGTAGGCGCCAGTTCCTGGTTGCGACGGTCGGTCTGTGTCACCACGCGCGCCGCCAACTGCATGAATGCCTGTCCCGTGATGCTGGCCGGGTCGAGCGCCTCGGGCGTACCCTTGTCGCCGTTCTCGCAGATGCTCTGCACAATGGGGATCTGCCCGAGCAAAGGCACCTGCATCTCCTCGGCCAGTCGCTTCACCCCTTCGCGACCGAACAAGTAGTACTTGTTCTCCGGCAGTTCGGCTGGCGTGAACCACGCCATATTTTCCACCAGTCCCAGGATAGGCACGTTCACCTTATCGTTCTGATACATATTGATTCCCTTGCGGGCGTCGGCCAAGGCCACCTGCTGCGGGGTGCTCACGATGACGGCGCCGGTGATGGGCAACGTCTGCACCAGCGTAAGGTGGATGTCACTCGTTCCCGGAGGCGTATCCAGAATGAAGTAGTCCAAATCCCCCCAGGCAGCATCGCCGATCAACTGCTTCAAGGCGTTGCTGGCCATGCCTCCCCGCCACAACGTGGCTTGATCGGGGTTGACAAAGAAACCGATGGAGAGCATCTTCACGCCATACTTCTCTATCGGCACGATAAGGTCGCGCCCCTCCACCTGTTCGGCATACGGGCGCTCCTCCTCCACCTGGAACATCTTAGGCATACTCGGGCCGAAGATATCGGCGTCGAGCAGTCCTACGCGATGCCCCATCCGGGCCAAAGCCACGGCCAGATTGGCCGCTACGGTGGATTTACCCACACCGCCCTTGCCGGACGAAACGGCGATAATGTTCTTCACGCCCGGCAACAGTTTCCCCACTTCGGGGCGCGGAGCCTGCAACGTCTTTACGTTGATCTCCACCTCGACTTCCTTGGCCACATACGCATGAATGGCGGCCTCGCAGGCTTTTACCAACGAGCGCAAAAAGGGATCGGTGGGCTTATCGAATATCAGCGAAAAGCTCACATGCAGACCGCTGATGCGCAGGTCGTCTTCCACCATACCGGCCTCCACTACGTTCTTTCCCGTACCGGGGTAACGCACGGTGGCCAGTGCATCCATAATCAATTTGGGATATAATGTCATTTGCTTACCTATTTATAATTCATACTTATCTTGTTGCCAGCACTCTATCAGGAGGATGACGCAATGAAATGCCTCGCTCCGGCAGAGGAAAACTTCGCGCCGACGGCAACGGCTGATGCTGACCGGACCGCCTTGCGGCCTACTTGCTCTTCTCCAGTCCGCTCCGTTTGCTGCGGTTGTAACTGCGGTAATCGTCCAGCTCTATCTCCACCTCCGGTTCCGCCAGTTCACCGTGTTGCGGCAGGCGGAAGCGCATGTAGCGGATGTTAAGTCCCCGGTCGAGCCACTGCTGTTCGTAGTAGGTGCGGATGCCCAGTATGCGCGCCTCTTCCGTGTCGGGCTGCTCTGTCAGCGGGCTGTGGTAGAGATCTTCGGTGGCGAATTCTACGGGAAAATGGTTTTTCTTCACCATGAAATCGGTGTAGGTATAGAGAAAGTTGGAATCGGTCTTCAGATGCACGCGTCCGCCGTCGAGCAGGAAACGACGGTATCGCTCCATGAAGAATGTGGAAGTGAGCCGTTTCGTCACCTTTTTCATCTGCGGATCACTGAATGTCAGCCATATCTCCGCCACCTCGCCGGGCGCAAAAAAACGGTCGATAATCTCGATCTGCGTACGCAGGAAAGCCACATTCTTCAGACCCTCTTCCAGGGCCTCGGTAGCTCCCGTCCACATGCGGGCGCCTTTTATATCCACCCCGATGAAGTTCTTGTCGGGATAGAGACGGGCCAGTCCGACGGAGTATTCGCCCCGTCCGCAACCAAGCTCCAGCACGATGGGGTTCGTATTGTGAAAAAAGTCCGTATGCCAACGGCCTTTCATATCAAAAGGCGGATGGTCCGCCGCCGCAAAAGGGCACTCAAACACATGGGGGTAATTCGCCATATCGGCGAACTTCGCTAACTTTCCTTTTCCCATAAATCATTGTTCTTTGCCTGCAAAGATACGCACTTTGCGCGGAAACGCCAAACGAATGCACCATCCATATCCCTCACCGGACAGTCGATGATCCTCGCGAGGAGCGAGCACCGACAAAAATGAGAATGAGCACCGGAACATACAAGAAAGCACACCGGCTTTCTCCCGGAAGAGCACGAAATTATAAGGTATCCGGCACAACGTTCCTATCTGCCGCAGAAACAGAGACGTCGCGACCGGCTCCGCTTTCCACAGGCACCGAAACCTCCGTCATCCCCTTCCGGCATATATCCGCCGTCTTGCAGTCTTCGTAAAATTCGGCATACAAGACTTCTCTGAACACATTCCAGCAGAATGTGATAATAACCAGAGCCCATGAAAATGTACTCCAGTACGCTGGCACGACTTGTGGTGAGGCACCCCGAAGAAACCAAATAGCACAAACACCTTCAATAGCACAAAGCACTAACCAGCAGGACCAATACCTCACATCCCAACGGAATACGGAAAACTTGCGCCCCTTCATCAGCCGACGGCTCTCCCGCAGCGCCCCACCGTATTTCAAGCCGGGGGAATCATGGAGCAGATACGGTGCCAAGACATAAGCATATCCGTAGACAAAACCGGGGATTATACCGCATAACAATCCCCACACTACGCGGAACACGTGCAACAAAGCCGTGCCGAAAAACCGCCGGAAGTTGCCCGTCACATCCCGCCATCTTATACTCAACAACGGTTCGTGTCTACAGACCACGCGCAAAAAGAATGCGGACAGCCCGTATGACAATGGAAGAAGAAGCAAATAGATTATCCCGTCCACCATATACGGTCGTAGGATATATCTCAAGATGAAAGGCCAAGAAGTGGGGGCAGTCTCTCCGGTCTCCATGAAGTTGAGGCCCCGTATCACACCCGGATAGATGAGCATCCTCACCCCCGATAAAACCAGCCAAGCGGCCACTATGGCCGGCAGCCAATGTCGGCGCAAATCGCCCCATGCACGTTTGGCCAGGCCCGCCGTGGCCGGTTTTGCCTGCATCTGTTGTTCGTTCATTACTACGCCATTCTATTTATTGTCCCATACAACAAGCTACAATCATTGGGAGGCATCTATCCCGCCCTGCTCTTCTATTTCTCACGCATAGGTAAAAAACAACAGCAGTTACGGAAAGAAGAATACGCAAACATGCCGGAAACAAATGATGCCTACGCTCACTCTCCCTTTTGGGTATCCGCAACCCCATCATTTGCTTCCACCGCTACCGATTGCATTTGCTCCGCCTCGAACTTTCCTTTTACCTTTTCATAAAATTCTGCATACACAGCATTCTTTATAATCATATAGCCCCCGAATACAGCCATAAAAAGCAAACCACACAATATCATGAGGTATACAGGGAATTCCCCAGCTGACGATTTAAATAGGAAACACGGTAAGATAAATAGCAATGTCACGAACGCAAAAACAGCTCCCAGAGCGCAATCCCACCAGAACAAGTCAGCCTTATTTCCTTTCATCAACAGACCGCTACGCTTAAGCGCTCCGGTAAATTTCAATTCAGGCTCATCACACAATATGAACGGGGTCATAGCGTACCGATAGGTAAGTACAATACCGGGAATGATACAGCACAACGTACCCGCAAGAATACAAAAAAAGCGCAAAAGCAAGGTACCGCAAACACGGCCAAAATCGCGGAAGCCGGAGAATAGAGTACTTATTTTCAAGGTTCTTTCACCACGGACTGCACTCAAGAAGAAAGAGGCCAACCCGTATTCAAGCGGGATTAACAAGACATTGGCAACAAAAGAAATCATCTGCTCACCGAGGTCGCTATCATAAGGACTCTTATTCCCCATACACATAGCTATGAAGGCCACTATAAAAAACACAGCCAGCGCCATTGTCATATACACCAGCCAAATTAAAAAGGATTTCCCCCAATGCCCACGAAGCGCCGCCCTTGCACGCGACAACTCATTCTCTTTTTTTTCGTTTTCCATCTTATCTATACTAAATTTTTACTAAGAATAGACAAAGATACTATTTAAACATGAATTTTACATCTTTTTAATACTATAAACTAAGAATGCCGATAAAAAAATTATTAATTATAGAAGCCGGTACCGGCTTTCCTACATAAAGGCGCCCGGCAGACATGCTGGATGCAACATGTCTGCCGGGCGCAATGTTATATAGCGGCAGGCCCCGAAACGCCATACTGCCGGTGTTCGGAAAATCAGTCTATCACAACAGTCGTCCAGCCGTGTACATCCGGCTCGATACCGTACTGAATACCGCGCAGTTTGTTGTAGAGCTTCGTACAAACGGGCCCTGGCTTGCCGTCCTTGCTGATGACGTAACTTTTCTTGTTTTCCAAGTCGTCGATACGCTCTATCGGGCTGATGACAGCTGCCGTTCCGCAGGCACCGGCCTCCTCGAATGTCGCCAGTTCCTCTTCGGGCACCTGACGCTGCTCCACCGTCATGCCCAAGTCTTCGGCCAGCTGCATCAGACTCTTGTTGGTGATGGACGGCAGAATAGAGGTGGACTTCGGTGTTATATACGTGTTGTTCTTGATACCAAAGAAATTGGCTGCTCCGCACTCGTCGATGTACTTCTTCTCCTTGGCATCGAGATAGAACTCGCAGGAATAGCCCAGATCGTGAGCCATCTTGTTAGCCCTCAGGCTGGCCGCATAGTTTCCACCCACCTTATAGATGCCCGTTCCCAGCGGAGCGGAGCGGTCGAACTCGCGGATGATCACATACGGATTGGCTGCAAAGCCGCCTTTAAAATAAGGACCCACCGGCGATACGAATATCATAAACAGATATTCCGTAGCCGGGTGCACGCCTACCTGGGCGCTGGTGCCGATGAGCAACGGCCTGATATACAGCGTAGCGCCGCTCTCGTAAGGCGGAATGAAGCGTTCGTTCAGACGCACCACCTTTCTGACCATCTCTTCAAAACGTTCCGTAGGAAGTTCGGGCATCAAGATGCCCCGGCACGTGCTTTGCAAGCGGGCGGCGTTTTCGTCCATACGAAAAACACGCACCTTGCCGTCCGGGCAACGGTAAGCTTTCAAGCCCTCGAACGCCTCTTGTCCGTAGTGCAGACAAGTGGCGGCCATGTGCAGATTCACCGTTTCCTCGGAACTCACTTCTATCTCGCCCCACTTCCCGTTGCGGTAATAGCACCGAACGTTATAATCGGTCGGTATATACCCGAACGACAGATTCGACCAATCTAATTCTTTCATCGTACTCCTGATTTTTATATCCATTAGATGTGCAAAAATACACAAAATAATCCCATTCAGGTATCTTTTGCACAAAAGTTTGCTCCCGTCCTGTTATTTTTCTACGTTTTTCAGGATCTCTTGTATCTCTTCGTCAGCCGCATAAAGTTTTTTCCGGCACGATGTCAACAATTCCTGCGCTTCTTTCAAATGAGCGGCCAGCACATCCACTCCCAGCTCACCGTCCTCCATGCGGCGGGTGATCTGCTCCAGACGGGCCATCGCCTCTTCATACGTCGGTTCTTTCTTTTTCATATCCATTTATTTTACTACAGAGCGGATTTCTCCCTCCGCCAGTTTCGTTACAATCTCATCGCCCGGCTGCAACTCGGTCGCACGCGTCACGGGGCGTCCGTCATGCAACGTCAGGCTATACCCCCGGCTCAGCAAGCGTACGGGATCGACGGCCCGACACCGTTGCGCGGCCATCTCCAGACGAAAGCCCTCACGAGCCAACCGCTCGGACACGATGTGCCGCAATCCCCCGGACAGACCGTCCAATCTGTGGCGGGCCTCCTGCAAACAGCGGAGACGGGCAGCCAACAGACGGGCCTCGATACGCTCCAGTCCGTACCCCGCCGTCTGCACCTGCTGCCGGCGGGCCGCCAACAACCGGCGGGTCAGTAAGACCAAAGCATGTTCATGCTCCCGCCGTATCCTAGCGATAAGTTCGGGCAGACGAACCGCCAAAAGCTCCATCTGCCGACGGGCCGAAGCGATCCGATCCGAAGCGGCGGCAGCCAAACGGTGCGACAGCGCTTCCATCCCTGCGGCGGCCTGTAGCTGATGATCTATCAGGAAGGCTGCGGCTGCCGTAGGCGTCTTCACACGGGTATGCGCCACACGGTCGAGCACCGTCTCATCGCGGTCGTGACCGATCCCCACCAATATCGGCAAGGGGAACTGTGCACAGGCAGCGGCCAACAAATAGGTATCGAAGTCGGACAGATCGCTGGTAGCTCCCCCGCCCCGAATAATCACCACCATGTCCCATCGTTCCCGTTCGGCCAGTACATCTTCCAAGGCCGACAGCACGCTTTCCTCTACATGGGCGCCCTGCATCACGGCGGGGAACAAGCCGGTATGGAAACGGAAGCCGTAAGCGTTGTCGTGCAACTGCCGGCAGAAATCACCGTAACCGGCCGCACCGGCCGACGAAATCACAGCCACCCGGTTCAGCAACGCCGGCAAAGGCAGTTCGCGATTATCGTTCAAGATTCCTTCCGCCTCCAATTGCCGCAGAATTTCCCGACGCCGACGGGCCAGATCGCCCAGGGTATACGTAGGGTCCATGTCGGTGACGACCAACGAATAGCCGTACAGTTCATGAAAACTGACCGATACCTGCACCCGCACCTTCAGACCGGCACGCAGGGTCTGCCCCGTCTCCCGTTCGAAAGCCGGAGCAAGCAACCGGTACATATTGTTCCACATCACCCCTCGGGCACGGGCCACCAATCCTTGTCCACGCGCATCCTTTTGCACAAATTCCATATAGAAATGACCGTTCGAGGCCAGACGTGCCTCGCTCACTTCGGCCAGTATCCAATAGGTACGTTCCAGCACCGTCTCCAACGTGCCGCGCACCAGGCTGTTCAGTTCGTAAAGTGTGAGAGACGCTTCCATAATCCTGTCAACATTCTTCCAAATAAGCCGACAGACCGCGCTGTGAAGCGATGTAAGCACCTCCTATCAGACGGTCGCCCCGATAGAGCACAGCCGACTGTCCCGGTGTGACAGCCGACACCGGTTCATGCAGGCGCACCAGCAACAACTCATCGCCGACCGCTCCGTCGCTTTCGGCAAAAAGACGCTGTACCCGGCGGACGGAGCACGCCACAGGCCGGCTGCGGTAGCGCACCCTCACGGAGACGCCCTCACCCGTCAACGCCTGTTCGTCGGCAATCTGCGCCCGCTCCAGCAACAGAGCGCTACTCAGCAACTGTCCGGCATCGCCCAACATCACCGTGTTCTTTTCCGCATTTATTCTCAACACGAAGACCGGATGTCCCAGGGCTATGCCCAATCCCTTGCGCTGCCCTACGGTATAGTTGGCACATCCTTCGTGCATACCTAATGTGCGACCGGCACTATCCACAAAACGCCCGGGCCGCACACGCTCGGCCCAATCGGGCACTTGCTCGCGCAGGAAATCACGATAATCACCATCAATGAAGCACACTTCCATCGACTCGCCCTCGCGCGCTTTCAGCGTAAAGCCCCGGGCATCGAGATAGGCCCGCACCTCGGTCTTCCGCATCCCCCCCAAAGGAAACAGGCAACGGCTCAGTACCGGCGCCTCCAACCGCCAAAGGAAATAGGACTGGTCCTTGCACTCGTCCACTCCGCAATGCAGAAACACACGACCGCCGTCCGCCACCGTCCGCACATAATGCCCCGTGGCGATATACGGGCAATGCAAACGGTCGGCCCATTCCGCCAGCACCCGGAACTTGAACAGCGGATTACACATCACACAGGGATTGGGGGTGCGACCGGCCAGATACTGTTCCACAAAGTCGCGGACTACCGTAGCCCGGAACGCCTCGCGCTCGTCGACCACATAATGTTCCATCCCCAACCGGGCGGCCAGCGCCCGGGCTTCCTCGATGAAGCCGGGCCATTCCTGACCGGGCGAAACGAAATGTCGGGGGAGGTCCCACACACGCATCGTCAGGCCCACCACCTCGTAGCCCTGTTCCTGCAACATCATACACACAGCGGAGCTGTCGATACCGCCCGACATACCCACCAGAACCCGCTTCTTCATACTCGTATCCTTCATCACCGCACAAAGGTAATGAAAAATCGGAAGCCCGACGGTGCGGTCTCTCTTTTTTATCGTGCAACTTCTTTTTCCGACGAAAAAGAACGGAATACGACGAAGCCGGCAGCATCTCTTCTTTATCTTTGCCGGCAGACACCCGCCATCCGACAGCATGAGACATACCGCATTTTGTATAAAAACAGTCACAAAAAATCATCGTCCCTTCCTTGTTTCAGGAACCGGACGGGCACCGCCCTGTACATTCCGCACCGCCGCTCCACGACTTTCTGTCCGCTTTTCCGTCCCGAAAAGCGGATTTTTTTGTTTCTTTCTGTCTGTAACAACAAAAAATGATGCTCATGACGTTTGTTTGTCATGAGCATCATCGTATTGCGTTGTGCCCGCCCCGTTGCAACGGGGCGGGCACCCCTTGTTTTCATACCGCCTTCAACGTGTCGGACGCACCGTCGGCATCCGTTCTAGCGGACTTCGTTTTTCCAAAAGTCGTTCGTCAACTGTCGTCTTTTTTCACGCAAAAAGCGGATATTCCTTCATACAATCCCTTAACTCAGGAAGCCCAACAGCACACCTGCGGCCACAGCCGAACCGATCACACCGGCCACGTTCGGTCCCATAGCGTGCATCATCAGGTAATTCTGCGGATCGTATTTCAATCCCTGTTCGTTGGAGATACGGGCAGCCATCGGCACGGCGGACACACCGGCATTGCCGATAAGCGGATTTATCTTCTTGCCCTCAGGCAGGAACAGGTTGAAGAACTTGACAAACAACACTCCCGAAGCCGTGGCCACCACAAAGGCGCAGGCTCCCATACCGAATATCTTCACCGTGTCCCAGGTGAGGAACTCGCTGGCTTGTGTGGAGCATCCCACCGTCAGTCCCAGCAGCATCACGATAATATCGTTCAAGGCGCTGCCGGCTGTCTTGGCCAGACGCGTGGTCTTGGTGCTCTCTTTCAACAGGTTTCCAAAAAAGAGCACACCCAGCAACGGCAGGCCCGAAGGCACGATAAAGGCCGTAATGAGCAGACCCACAATCGGAAAAATGATTTTTTCGCGCTGCGATACCTCGCGGACGGTCTTCATGCGGATACGGCGCTCCTTGTCCGTAGTCAGCCAACGCATGATGGGACGCTGAATCAGCGGCACCAGCGCCATATAGGAATAAGCACACACGGCAATGGCACCCATCAGGTTGGGAGCCAGCTTCGAAGAGAGGAAGATGGCCGTAGGACCGTCGGCACCGCCGATAATAGCGGTACCGGCTGCCTGGTTCGGCTCAAAGCCCAACAGCAACGCACCGATATAGGCGGCAAAGATACCGAACTGCGCCGCAGCGCCCACCAACAGCAGTTTGGGATTGGCTATCAACGGGGTAAAATCGGTCAAGGCGCCCAGACCCAGGAAAATAAGCGGAGGATACCAACCGTATTTCACACCGGAATAAAAGAAATTCAATACCGAATTATCCTCGTAAAGCCCGATTTCCAGTCCGACGGACTTGAACGGAATGTTTCCCAATATAATACCCAATCCGATCGGAATAAGCAACAGAGGTTCCCAATCCTTCGCAATAGCCAGCCAAATGAAGAGCGCGCCCACCAGAATCATGATGAGATTGGCCCATTCGCAATTGGCAAAACCCGTGTACGTCAGAAAGTCACCGAACTTGGATGCGATAAAGCTCAAATACTCCATAGCCGCTTACCCGATTGTGAGCAGCACGGCATTCGTCTGTACCGTGTCGCCCTTGTTGACACACACCGATGTAACCGTTCCGTCACAGTCGGCCGTAATATTGTTCTCCATCTTCATGGCTTCGATAACAGCTACCACGTCACCGCGCTTCACGGCCTGTCCGTTCGTAACGGCGATAGCCACAATCGTACCGGGCAACGGCGAACGCACCGGACGACCGGAACCGACGGGCGCAGCGGCGGGTTGCGGCGCTGCCGCAGGGGCCGGAGCAGCCTGTACCGGACCATGATGCACATGAACCACCGGACGCACCACCGTCGTATGTACCATATTCATCGGACGGTCCATCTCCACTTCAAAAGGAATACCGTTCACTTCCACTTTTGCCGTCTTACCTTCCACCTCGTTAATGGCAACGGTATACTCGGCACCTTTTACTTTATATTTATATTCTTTCATGTTTTGCTTGGTTTAGGATTCAACAGTTATTTGGGCCATTCTCTCATGGCATTGTCTTTTGCATTCCATTCGGTGTGTTCGTCGGGATGGATGGTGAGCACGTTGCTTTCCACGTCGTGCACATCGTTCTCGTATTCGTGGAGCGCCATACCGATCACAGCCATATAAGTCTCCATGTCGACACCACGGCTATCCGTTCCTTCCTTGGCGATGACAGCCACTTTATGCGCGCTCTCGCGGATCCGGCGTATGGCACGGACACGGGACAGCTTGCTCATATAAACGACAACCAGTCCGAACACCCGGAAAAAGACATAAAGGAAAGCCAGGCAACCGAACACGATGCCCATCGCCATGACGGCCATAGCTATGCCGTAGGGATCCTTTTCCTTAAATTCAGCCACCTTGTCGGCCGTCATGCCTTGTCCGCGATTGGGGAATCCGGGCGTCACCTCACCCTCTTCCAGCACCTTCCATACCGAAGCATCTTCATCGGCATCAAACAGTCGGGCATACGACTGGTTCTCAGCCAAGGGAGGCACAACGATCGAATCGATCAGCGTCACACCGTTGCCATCGAACAAGGCGATGAAATTCTCCCGCTCTGGGTCCAATTCAAAATTGGTATGCAAAGTACCCAGATTCGTCTGTCCGTCAGCAAAGAACACAATACGCTGCTGGGCTTCCAATGCGGTACGCGCATCCCCTTTCGGAACAAGCGACATCAGTTTGACACGCTCGGGAACCGTCAGGTCCTTGTTCAGCGCAGCCCGGTCGGTAGTAAGATAACAACTGCGGATATCCACCGTACTCCAGGACGTGTTCGCAATCTCGATCCAGGCACCCCGACGACCGTATTCATCGATAAGCCCGTTCGTATTATTCGTCACCACCTCACTGATTTTGAGGTAGCGGGCACCCTGTCCGAACAGGGACGCAACAACGAACAGTCCCACGAAGAATCCTAAAAATCTTTTATTCATCATTTTAGTCATTTTGTGCGGATTACAAAGGAATATTACCGTGTTTCTTGGTGGGGTTGGCCTGTTTTTTGGTTTGC
>ERZ778503.683-NODE-683-length-27063-cov-10.645586_pt1 | contig 27063 bp, 20 predicted proteins | sample MGYA00510047_ERZ778503 | MGnify/ENA primary metagenome ERZ778503 (study PRJEB29527, sample SAMN07138965) | mouse gut metagenome | material: feces | host: mouse | place: China:Nanjing | collected 2016-01-25 ... | reverse complement strand
TGATAAAGGAGAAGTATATGCTTATCGACCGTTATCAGTCGAAGAGTGTGATTGTAAGCCAGACGCTCGATGATATCGACGTGTTTGGGGTCGATGACGACGCCGATCAGGTGTATATAAATTATATGCACGTGCGGCGTGGAGCTATCGTGAGGAGTATAACTCTGGAGTATAAGCGGCGTCTTGACGAGACTGTAGCCCAATTGCTCGATTATGCGATTGCAGAGGTTGCTAATCGTTTCGATATAAAGTATGATGAAATTGTAGTACCGGAAACTCCTGAAACTCCGGTGGCGGGAGCTACATTTACCATACCGAAGCGTGGCGACAAGATGAAGCTGCTTGATGTATCGGCACGCAATGCCCGTCAGAATAAAATTGACGCTTTGAAGATGATGGAGAAGCATGCTCCGGAGAAACGTGTTGAGCGCACTCTTGAGCGCATGAAGATGGATTTCCGTCTGTCGGAACTGCCGAGGCATATAGAGTGTTTTGATAATTCAAATATACAAGGCACGAATCCTGTCGCTTCGTGTGTGGTGTTTCGCAATGCCAAACCGGCCAAGCGCGACTATCGTCATTTCAACATAAAGACCGTTGAGGGACCGGATGATTTCGCATCGATGAAGGAGGTGCTCACGCGCCGTTATACGCGGCTTATGGAGGAGGGCGAGGAGTTGCCTCAGCTTATCGTAGTAGATGGCGGAAAGGGGCAGTTGAGCGCGGCTGTGGAGGCTCTTGACGATATGGGACTGCGTGGCACAATCGCCGTGGTCGGTATCGCCAAAAGGCTTGAAGAGATTTATTTTCCCGGCGACAGTGTGCCGCTATATATTGACAAAAACAGCGAGTCTCTGCGTATAGTACAGCAACTTCGCGACGAAGCTCATAGGTTTGGCATCACCCATCATCGTAACCGTCGCAGCAAAGGTCAGATTATCAGTGAATTAGATGGCATAAAGGGCATAGGTGAAAAGACAAAAGAGGCTCTGCTACAGCGCTTTAAAAGTGTAAAGCGTCTGCGCGAGGCGTCAATCGAGTCTATTTCGGAAACCACAGGCCAGACGCGCGCCCGAATCATATACGAGGCGCTACACTCTGCCTCGCCCGAGCCCGGAGCGTGAGCCTGCGCTTTATGATAATTTTTGTCGAATCAGCTCTTATACACAAAACGCGGCAGCTCCCATACATCGGGAACTGCCGCTTTATTTTGCGCTCTATGGCTTCAGATTATCGTAAGATGGCTGTCACTACCTTGTCGGCATAAATGCCGCGCAGAAGGCTTCTGAGAGCGTTTCTACGCATTGCACCACTTTTGATTATTACGAGGAGTGTTGCGTTGTCGGCGTTGAATGAGTCTACATATGCGCTGATATGGGAACTGTCGGGCATAACGATGAAATTGTATGCTCCGCTCTTGAGCAGCGGCTGGAAGCGTGGCGATAGTATCGCGTCATTGTCTTCGAGATGGTTTATTAGATTTACCTGGCGGCCGATGTGCTCAAGGCTTTCGGTGAGTTCTCCTACGATTGTGTTGCCATCGCTGTCGGCAAGATTGCATACATATACGGTTGTCTGCTCTGGAGAGGAAAGAATCTGGGTGCGAAGTCCGGTGATTGACGATGCGTCGTCGGATGATACCATGCCGGCGCGAGACTCTATGTGCATCGAAGCCAAATCCGAAGTGTCTTCAACACGGTTGCGCCACAGTACAAGGAATATTGCAAGGAATGTGGGGAGTGCGAAGCTCAGGAATATAGCAACCAGAATCAGTATGATGTTCTTTATGTTGCTTGCCTTTTCCGGAGTGTGAGGGGGATCGATGACAAATCCGAGAGTAGATGTCGATGAGACCTGAAGTGCGGCGTTCTCGCGTTTCTGGAGCAGGAACATATAGAGCTCGTTTTTCATCGTGCGGTCGCGCATGAGATTGATGTATTCGCGCTCATAGGCGGGCATCTTATTGAGGCGCGACTGGGCTGTGCCCATCAGGCCCGACATCGCTTCGAGCTGCATGCGGCTTTCGGCGAGCATGCCGTCGACATTTTTGAGAATGGATGTGCGCAGTTCATCAATCTGGTCGTTGAGAGCAACGAGCTGTGGATTCTCTCCCGTGGCCGAGCGCTCAAGATTCTTGCGGGCAAGAAGGAGCTCGTTGTACTTTGCAATCATCGGGTTGCCGAGACTCTCTACAACGGGTATGAGGCTGTTGGCCGACTCCGGATTCTCAAGGGTGGATTTTACTATACGGTAATATTCCTGCTTGGTGCGTTCGACAGTTATGGCTTCGGTCTTGCCGACGGTGCTTTCGACGAGCATACTGGCTTGTGCATCCATGCCGATAAGGTTGTTTTCCGACTTGAATTTCTCAAGTTTTTCTTCCGATTCCGAGAGGTCGCTGAACAGGTCGGCTATGCGGGCGTCGTAGAATTCGAGTTCGCTCATTGCATTCTCGGCACGGCGCTCGATACGTCGGTTGTTGTACTGGTTGATGTATTCGGCAAGCACCGTGTTGCAATATGCATCGCTGCCTCCGGAGAGTGTGATTTCGATTGCGTCGGCAAGTTTGTCGACAACATCGGTACTGGTGTTTTTCTCCAGAGTCAGGGCGGCGGTCTTTACTCCGGTTATGACTATGTCAATCTCCATCTTCTTGTTGTCGAGTGACGACATGTCGCCGGCAGTCAGCGTCACCGGGCCATATGGTGTGTCGAGATTTACAGGAAGAGTGGCATCCTTCACCTCGTCGAAAGTGGTGCGCCAGAAGAGGCGTCCTCTCATTGCTTTTGCACTGATGTGCCGGTCGGGCGAAATCTCCACACGCACGAGAAAAGGCCATGACAGAGTGTCAAGCACCGACTGGGGCATTGTGGCCTTTACCGGCGAGTCGGGGAAAAGCATATGCTTCTTGAGCCCGTCGCGCTCTATATATGTCGATGTCAGCCCGAGAGCCTTGACAGTGCGTACCGCCATGTCATGAGAACGAATAAGGAAGATTTCGTTGTCGACCGACGACGAGCCGAATCCACCTACCGAGAACATCTTCATCATTCCCATAAGTCCTCCTCCTTTGCTTGCGCCGGAGCCGGTGTCGGAGGTGCTCTCTTCTATCAGCACCATGGCCGATGACTCGCAGTGTTTCATTGACCGCACTACTAATATTGTGGCCAGTCCGACGATTGCTATGAATGCCAGGATATAAACCCACCGCAGACGTCGTATTTCGCGCCAGTAGCGTCTTATGTCAAGGGTGTTGTCAGTAGCTTTTTCCATTATATTTTGATTCTTTTTTTATTGTCGGTTGTGAGGGTCGATGTTGCATTTTCTATAGTTGCGTCACCGGAGAAAGATTTGGACACTGAGCATATCATGCCCAGCAACATCATGGCTACCTGTCCGGAGGGCTGTACGAATGATGTTGATGCTACACACTCTATAAGCATTGCCGAGATTATCAGAGCTCCTATTGAGAATTGATTGATGTATAGTATAGGGTTTTTACGAATCATCATTCGTAAAAATCTATATGTATAGACCCAGAATGTGATGAATAGAATTACTCCAATTATACCGAATTGCGCTAACGTCGGGTAGAATGCGTCACAGATGAAATCGGGCATGTCGGGAGACAGGCCATGTATATTATTGAGGCCATACTCATAATATAGCGACGAGTAGTTTTCGGCAGATGGGAATGAAGCAAAAGATGCCAATCCCGAACCAAATGGGAAATAATCGAATAATATAGTAAATCCATGGAGATACATTACCGGACGTGCGAAACTCTCCATAACATTGGGGTTTAATGTGTCCGAATTTCCGGTGATGAAGTAGAAGCTGATTTTTTTCCAAGATACGGCTATGAACACTATGATAAGAGAAACAATCATAGCCAAATGTTTCATGTTTATCTGTTTTAATATACCGGGTCTGTAGAAAAACATGAAGAATATTCCGAGCACATAATATCCATAGAATTTTGAACGTGTGCACAGCAGACCCCCAGTCATGATTAAAATTATAATCAGTTTATCGCGGTGGGTAACTTGTCCATCAGGTGTTATACAGCCAAACCAATAGCATAGAGCACATATATAAATAATAAGACCTGCGAATGACTGGTGCTCAAAAATCATGTTGGTGTTGCTTGGTCCCGTCAGCAGTATTCCGGTAGTGATTACAGCCACAAACAATGCGCATGTTTGCAGAAGGCGCAAATCAACATTGCTCCATTTCGGTGATATTCCAAGGCATACCAAAAACGGTAAGTATGGTTTTATCTCAATCAGCGCATCGGTCAGAATATAACGGGCAGTGTTGAAATGCACACCGGCAAGTGAATATATGATATACACAAGCGTTACGCCGAGCAATATCCATAACGGGATATAGCTTCTCCACTTATTATTAAGAATGCTGTCGGCGAGAGCTATGCCAAGCAGGAATACAGTTATGCTTTCGTCGACCGGTTTCAAGAACTTATGGCTGACGAGCAGAAGCACAAGTGCTGATAGAAATAGCCATATGCATATCCGGTCGATTCGTATCATTTCTTGATTCGGGATAGTCTACTCTACTTTACAGTGAGTGCAATTACTAATGATGCTATTACAGACGCTGCACTGACGATTGTTGATATTGTGGATAGTTTGAAACTATTGTTCTGATTATATTTCGAGTTATCTTGTTTTATATTGTTTGGTTCCACGTATACTATGTCGTTCTGCTTCAAGTAGTAGTAGGGCGATGAAAATATGGTTGTATCATGGAGGTTAAGACGCTGATAAGTATGAGTTCCATCTTCATTCTCGCGGATTACAATCAAATTGTCTCTTTTGCCATATTCGCTGAGATCGCCACATGTGGATATTGCATCGAAAATTGAGAATTTTTCCGTAGTAACATTTATTGTTTGAGGTTCTGCAACTTCACCAAGAACATTGACTTTAAAGTTTACAAGGGCTACTTTTACAATTGGGTCTTTTACAGTAGCGCTTGCTTTTTCTTTAATAAACTTTGCGATTTGTTGTGTTGTCATTCCGGCAACATGTATTTCTCCTAATGAGGGAAAATCAATATCGCCATTTTTATCTACGATGTATGTGGGTATTCTGCTGCTTCCGGAGATATTAGATGTTGACGATGAAATTGATTGTATGCTTCCTGCTAAATCCTGAAGATTACTCCGCAATATAGGATTAAACATAGGTTGATTAAATTGTGCTGTTGCAGACGGCACTTCAGATGTTACAGTTATCAGAAGTTCGTCTTCAGGCAATATTTTAATCTCATAGTCAGAGCCCGGGATTATGCCTGCGTCATATTCTGTTATACTATCGAAGTAGGATAAATCATGTGCCGTTTTACAACCGGAAAATAAAATGCATATTATTGCAAATATATATATATTGCGAGTCATCATTTAATTAATAATAGGATGGTATAAAATGAAATGTCATTTATACAGGAACGAATTGGTTTATCGGTTTATTGTTGATTCATTGATTCATGGCGATGTCTATAATTTTCTGTGCTGCGTATTGGGACGACAGTTGATTCCTAATGTTACAACAATTTTCACTATATACAGGATTATTGTCGATGATATCTATCATTTCATTCTCAGTCCATGTTTTTTTTGCGATACCAAGTTTGTTGGTATTTATAAAACTGCTTAAGGCTGTGAGGGATGTTGTTAATACCGGAGTGCCTGCACTGATTGATTCGGGAATGGAAACAATATTCAAATCCTGGCTTGTATTTATAAGAAGAGCCATTGACTCAGAAATCATTTTTCCGAGTTCATGACGCGGCAGGAAACCAACAAATTCAACATACTCGTTTAAGTTATTGTCAGAAACGATTTTTCTTAAATTTGATTCTTCGGGACCTCTCCCGGCAATAATCAACTTTATATCGGAATATTCCGTAATTTTATGCAAACAATTGAAATTTCGGATAATTCCATCTACGCCTTTTCGAACAATTAAACGAGACGAGGAGATTAATTGCCTTTTTTTATGTATAGATGCAGGGAATTTATCGATGTCTATGCCGTGGTCAACCATTTGGGATGATACTCGGCATGTATATTGTGAAATAAATTCTTTTGCAGAAACAGAGCGAGGAATAATACAACGAATCTGCCTCATAAATATGGGCACCACAACATTATGCCATATCTTTGATGGGATTTTTAACATAATCCGCTGGTGGAGGTTCATCTCCTGCCAGATTACAGTTTTTGACGGACAGATTATACTTGCCGCCAATGTGTATAGTTGAAAACATTCGCTTGCTACGACAAGGTCAAATTTTTGATGGTTATTTGAAAGATATTTTATGAAATCCCATGAAAAAGGCAAGCGAGCCGGTTTAGCTATTCTTGATATATTGCTTTTAAAGAAAATAACATCGAAATCATAATTTTCCAATCTTGAAGGCTTGTAGTTGGCACATGTTGCCAATGTTACAGTATGGCCTAATTTTATGAATCCCAATGCCATACCGTAAATCATGGTGTCTTTTATGGTCTTGAATTCAGGCCACATTTTATCATCGGCAATGGTATGCAAAATTGGATTTATAATAAGGATGTTCATAGATGGATTATTAGAAGTTAGACGTCTCTTCTTTTAGGATGTTAAGAAAAGAGTGTCCGTATTTTAAATCAGGTTCAAGGTGGTTGCCTTCACCCCACTCGTTCCATGATTTTAGGATGATAACTCTATGTTCAAATGATTTATGAGCAATGTGTGAAATTACATTTTTTAAATGTTTCCTAAATGTTTTAGGATTATAGTTGTAATAGAATTGTCCTGTTTTGCCGGCTCGAGGGGTTCTGTCGTATCCACATATTACTGTTGGGAATATATTATCACGACGTTCTTCTTCGCCCGTAAGCCATGGTATGGCTTTCTCAAAATTGTACCCTTGTATGGGGATTTGGAATATTTTTGATAATAGTACAAGACCTCGTTTTATGATTATATTTTTTCGAAGTTTATATTCGGCAATCCACATTGATGTGGGATTTATTGCATCAAATCCATCATTTAGGTACGAGTCAGGAGTTTCATCATGGCGTCCATTTGTCATTGCAATAAAATATATGCCGGAAAGTCCATTTTTATGGGCCAGTTCTTGCCAGGTTTCAATGAATTGTTTGCGTTTATTGAAATCCCAAAGTGAGTATATTGCAAATACCGGTTTCCCATCAATACATACATATCTTTTATCTTTGAATGCTGGTAGGCAATAATAGAAATGGTCTATCATGTCATTGTCATCAGAGTAGTCCATTTCAAAAATAGTATGGTCACGTGTGATTCCTTTCCCCTTTTTCCATGTCTTTGTGGTCCATGAATGATTGGCCCATGCAAGACAAAATGGAAAGTTTGGCCTTCCTGATGCCAAAACCTCTTCAAAAGGGCGCTCAAGGGTCTTTTTGCCATTTCCAAACCAATAATGCCAGTACATGAAGCCCTCAATCCCGGCTTCTCGAGCCATATCTGCTTGAGCTTCCCTTACTTCCGGCAATCTGAGGTCATAAAATCCGAGGTCTGCGGGTATGTGTGGCTGATAATGTCCGGGAAATAATGGCTTTGCCTTTGCTACATTTGTCCATTCCGTAAATCCTTTTCCCCAGAACTTGTCATTTTCAGGAGTTGGATGGAATTGAGGGAGATATAACGCAAGTACTCTTGCTTTAGGCATCTTGTATAATTTTTATTTTAGTGGATGAATGAACCGTCATGCAATCTGCCGGTGTGATATTTATAAATTCATAACGTTTAGTGTTGTTAATTATTGTGTAATGTGTTCTTTATGTATTTTGTCATCTTTCCGATTGTAGATATAAATTCTGGGTTACGGAGAAATAACAGTTGTGCTGCAATAGTATAAGCAATTAATATTAGTATTCCCAATAATAGAGTCATGTAGCTGTTGCAAATGTGTTTTTTTATTACTAACAGTATTATTGACAGAGGAATGAATATTGTCAGATATTTAAAAAAATTACTATATGGGAAATTGATATTTTTAACACGGATTACTGCTATTTGGGATAGTAAAAAGATACAGCATTCACTGCTTACCCACACTATTGATGATCCTACCGCTCCTAATTTTTGTACGATTAAAATATTAAGGCTGACTCCTAAAACAGCTCCTATGATTGAGTTTATAAATACTGTATGGTCTTTTTTGGTTGGAATCAATATCTGATATACAAATATCTGTTCACATCCTATTATAAATACTAATGGCATTACAATGCGCATAGGTGTTATTGTTCCCTCATAGCCGGGACCCGATATGAGATTTACTATTTCAGGAGCCATAACAATGCCAAATGCGATTATTGGGATTGAGAATGTCATTAGTAAATCAATGCTTTTAAATATATATCGTTTGAATTCATCTTCTTGACCATCGGCAAGTAATGAACTAAGACGAGGCATCATGACTCCAGTAAACGCTGTGAACATGGCAATTACGATGCCATATATTTTACATGAAGTTGTATAATATGCAACTTCAGTATCATTACTAATCATTCCGAGATACATTATATTGAATGTCGTGTACATTGCAGTCAATATGGTATATCCTCCTAATATTATAAAAGGTTTTATGAATCTTGTAATCTTTATATTTGAAAACTGAAGGTGTACGTAATGTCGTGAGTGGATTATGTTTATCAGGGCATTTCCAACAACAGTTCCTGTTAGGATGATATAATATGAGATGAAATCAGAACTCTTTCGTACAAATAAAAAAATTGATATTATGAATATCAAACGTACAATTAGTGTGCGTATTGTTATGAAGCGAAATTCTTCAAGACCTTTATATAGCCATTCTGTCAACATGACGTTAAACAACAGTTTAATGGCACCGATTAACATCAAGGTTGGGTTTGCTCGCAAAGAATCAAAAATAAAGAATGATAATATGAGGAGACAGCATGCAATTAAAGTAGAGATAAGATTTAGAAATATCAATGAGCTGAATACTGATTTAAGATTTTTGGGATTATTCTTGTGTAAGGCTACTTCGCGGATGCCTAACGTTCCCATTCCGAGCATTGACAGTATAATGAAATAGTCAATGGTTCCGTCTATGAAATTTACAAGACCAAGTTTATCTGGGCCTAATACTCTGGAGATATAGGGAAATACAATCAAAGGGACTAAATATTGCGAACTTGAAAGTATTATGCTATATAATATATTTTTTTTAATAGACGGCATTTGCTATTGATAACGCTTTAATCTTGTACTTTATTACACAATGGAGCACTAATAATATACATCTACACCCGTGGCAATTATTGCCACGGGTGTAGATGTATATTATAGGTTTTAGGACTGGTATCAGCCGATTTTGTCCACTTCGAGGTCGCCGTTGAGCACTTCGTGCCAGGGGAGACCCTGCGCGGCGATTACGGCCAGGAAAGGATCGGGGTCAAACTCCTCTACGTTGTGTACGCCAGGCTTCTCCCACTTGCCGGTGAGGAACATCATGGCGCCTGCCATGGCGGGTACGCCGGTGGTGTAGCTTACGGCCTGCATGCCGGTCTCGCGGAAGGCTGCCTCATGGCTACAGTTGTTGTAGATATAATAGGTAAGGGGCTTGCCCTCCTTGTCCTTGCCCGATATGCGGCAGCCGATTGAGGTCTCGCCGTGATAGTTCTCGCCGAGATCCTGCGGATTGGGGAGCACGGCTTTCAGGAACTGCAGGGGTATTATCTTCGTGCCGTTGTATTCCACCTCGTCGATGCGGGCCATGCCGATGTTCTGGATTACGCGCAGGTGGGTCAGGTATTCCTGGCCGAAGGTCATCCAGAAGCGGGCGCGCTTGATGGTGGGGAAGTTAATCACCAGGCTCTCCAGCTCTTCGTGGTAGAGCAGGTAGGAGTCGCGTGCGCCGATGTTGGGGTAGGTGAGGGGTGCGTGGATTTCCAGCGGTTTGGTCACCTTCCACTCCCCGGCCTCGTAGTAGCGGCCGTTCTGAGTGATTTCGCGGATATTGATTTCCGGGTTGAAGTTGGTGGCGAATGCCTTGCCGTGGTCACCGGCATTGCAGTCGACTATGTCGAGATACTCCATCTCCGAGAAGTGGTGTTTGGCTGCATATGCTGTGAACACTCCTGATACACCCGGGTCGAATCCGCAGCCGAGTATGGCGGTCAGACCGGCCTTCTCAAAGCGCTCGCGGTAGGCCCACTGCCATGAATACTCGAAGTGGGCCACATCCTTGGGCTCGTAGTTGGCGGTGTCAAGATAATTGACGCCACACTTCAGACAAGCCTCCATGATGGCGAGATCCTGATAGGGAAGAGCTACGTTGATTACCAGACGGGGCTTGTGGCGCTCGAAAAGAGCCACGATATCGTCTACGTTGTCGGCGTCCACACGGTCGGTGGTGATGTTGGGTGCGCCTATCTTTGCGGCCAGAGCGTCACATTTGCTCTTGGTGCGCGAGGCCAGCACGATTTCGGTGAATACGTCGGGGTTTTGTGCGCATTTGTAGGCTACGACAGTACCTACGCCTCCGCAGCCGATGATTATGACTTTTGACATGATTATGTGTTGATGAATTCTGGTTATTTCTTGTCCGACCGGGCCTGGGCCTTGAGCAGGTCGCGTATCTCGGTCAGAAGCTGTTCCTCTTTGGTCGGCTCGGCCGGAGTTGCTGCCGGAGCTTCTTCCTCGGCCTTGACGGTGGCTTTCTTGAGCTTGTTCATCCAGCGGATAGCCACGAATATACAGAAGGCTATGATGAGAAAATCCACAATCGACTGTACGAACACTCCCCAGGTGAGCACAACCTCCGGATTGATTACAGTGCCGTCGGCTGCGGTCTCCGCCGCCTTGAGCAGTATCTTGTGGTCCTTGAAGTTTACTCCGCCGGTGGCTATCCCGACAAGAGGCATGATTATATCGTTGACCAGCGATGTTACGATTTTGCCGAAAGCGCCGCCAATGATTACGCCGACTGCCATGTCGATGACATTGCCTTTCATGGCAAACTCCTTGAATTCGGTAAGAAATTTTCCCATAGGACTTCTAAAATATAAAGTTAGTGCAAAACTACGAAAATTAACGGAATAATGCACCCCGCGGTTCAAAAATCTTGTCACGATTTCCCCGATTGGAGGCATTAAGGAAATTTTTCTTTTATTTTAAAAATATAGATGTGGCGATTGAAAAATATTTATTACTTTTGCGGAGTGAAAGACATACGGCTATCCCGTACCTTTCCGAAAGGCAGAAAAAATATCATAACCCAATAATTTATTGAATTACTATGACTAAAATCGGTATTAACGGCTTCGGCCGTATCGGACGTTTCGTGTTCCGTGCGTCTACAAAGCGTGACGACATCGAGGTAGTTGCTATCAACGACCTCCTCCCCGTTGACTACATGGCTTACATGCTCAAGTATGACACCATGCACGGCAAGTTCGACGGTACTGTTGACTACGACCTCGAAAAGAGCCTTCTTATCGTAAACGGCAAGGCTATCCGTGTTACCGCCTGCAAGAACCCCGCTGAAATCGCATGGGGCGCAGTTGAGGCTGAATACGTTGTTGAGTCAACCGGTCTCTTCCTCACAAAGGAAAAGGCTCAGGCCCACATCGAAGCCGGTGCCAAGTATGTAGTTATGTCGGCTCCTTCAAAGGACGATACCCCCATGTTCGTATGCGGTGTAAACCTCGACAAGTATGTTAAGGGCACTCAGTTCGTGTCTAACGCTTCTTGCACAACCAACTGTCTCGCTCCTATCACCAAGGTGCTCCACGACAAGTTCGGCGTTAAGGAAGGCCTCATGACTACCGTTCACTCTACTACCGCTACTCAGAAGACCGTTGACGGTCCCTCTATGAAGGACTGGCGTGGTGGCCGTGCCGCTTCCGGCAACATCATCCCCTCTTCTACAGGTGCTGCCAAGGCTGTAGGTAAAGTAATCCCCGAACTCAACGGCAAGCTCACCGGTATGTCTATGCGTGTCCCCACCCTCGACGTATCTGTTGTTGACCTCACCGTTAACCTCGAAAAGCCCGCTACTTACGACGAAATCTGCGCTGCCATGAAGGAAGCCAGCGAAGGCGAGCTCAAGGGTATCCTCGGCTACACTGAGGACGCAGTCGTTTCAAGCGACTTCCTCGGCGACCCCCGCACTTCTATCTTCGACAAGGCTGCCGGTATCCAGCTCACTCCGACCTTCGTTAAGGTTATCTCCTGGTACGACAACGAGATCGGCTACTCCAACAAGGTGCTCGACCTCATCGCCCACATGAAGAAGGTAAACGGCTAATCAGCCCCACCTAATCATAAAGCATCAGCGCCCGCGGCCATCAGGCCTGCGGGCGCTTTTATTATCTATATGATACGCAGAGGTGGTAGTTGCATGGTAGGTACAGAGGGATGTCCGTTATGGAATGATGTGATGTAAAGATAGTCATTGTTACAGTGGTGATACACCGGAATGCAACAGATATGACACAGGATTGAAATATATTGCCGGATTTTTTTTATTTAGGATTTATTATGTAACTTTGTGGGCAGAATAAACCAAGGATGTGTAGTTGATTGATTGTCAGAATGTTGATAATGCACACCGAAGTGTCTAAAGATTAATCTCACATATTTTATACATAATAAGTAAACCAATAGCGAAAATTAACAAAAAAGTTATGTTTCAACAGTTCTCTAAAAGGCTGATTTTCACTTTACTTGCCGGAACCGCGGCCTCTATGGCCTATGCGGGTACCGTGTCTGCGGACAATGCCAGGCAGCTCGCTGCCGATTTCTTTGCCGCAAGCGGTCAGGAAAATTTAGCCTCTGAAAGTGCATTAGAGCTTGTGTATACATGCGGCGACGCAGCAAAACCGCTCTACTACGTATTCAACGCACGCCAGGGTCAGGGATTCGTTATCGTCTCGGCCGACGACTGTACTACTCCCGTGCTTGGCTATTCTCTTGAAAACAACTACAATGTCGCCTCCGTGCCCCCCGCTATGAAATGGATGATGGGCGGCCTTGAGAATGAAATCAAGGCGGCATCCAAGCTCCAGAAACCAACCACCCAGGAGGTGCGCCGCAGCGTTATGCGCCGTGCCGCCCGAAGCAATGAGAAAATCCTTCTGAACACACCGGAATGGCGTCAGGAGGCCCCATTCAACAATATGATTCCGGGCCGACCGCTGGTAGGCTGTGTAGGCACAGCTATGGCCACAATCATGAAATATCACAACTATCCCCAGCGCGGTACCGGCAGCTACAACGGTGTCAACTTCGATGTGGCCTACGACTGGGACAACATGCGCATGGACAATTACCGCTATGGTTACTCAGAAACCGAGGCCAACGCCGTGGCTACGCTCGTATACCATGCTGCGGCAAGTATCGGCACTCAGTTCGGTTACTCCGGTTCAAGTGCATATGAGGTAAAGGTGCCTGCCGCCCTTATCAACTATTTCGGCTACGACCCCGGAGTGTCATTCAAGAAACGCTCTGAGGCCGCGACTCAGGCCGAGTTCGACCGTCTCGTCGAAAACGACATAAAGGCCGGTCGCCCCGTGCTCTATTGCGGACAGGATGTGACTGCCGGCCATGCATTCGTGGTCGACGGATATGATCCCCTGACCAGCATGATTCATGTCAACTGGGGATGGGGCGGAGCCGACGGCAACAACAACGGAGGATGGTATGCAAGCACCGCCCTCAATCCTACCGTCAGCCAGCAACATAGCTTCAACAACCTGACTACCATTATATATAATATCAAGCCCGGCAACGGCAACAACAGCTCATGGTCGCCCATTCATATCACTGCCGACGGACGCCAGGTGGGTATGGGTTCCGACCTCAAAGGTGATCTCGCTGTAGGCACTTCCTTTACCATAAGAGTCGGCAACCTGAAGAATGTCAGCTACAACGACTTCAGCGGAAAGATTGCAGTCGCCCTCTTTGACGCCCAGGGCACATTCAAGTCGCTGCTCAGCGCCATTGATGGATTCTATCTGTCGGGCATGGCTATTTATCCCTACGGATATGCCGACTTCAAATGCCAGCTTCCCGCAGGAGTGGCTGTTGCCGACGGCGACATGATACGTATGGCCACAAGCGCCGACAACGGCACTACTTGGCTCCCTGTAGCCGGCGAGCTTGTCACCACCAACGAGATTCGCGCCAAAGGCGCCGCTCCACAGTATTTCGCCATCACACGTCCATCGTCGATTACAGGTGCTACATTCACCGGCGAAAATTCGGTAATCCGCGGATGGAACTATCATTTTACCGTAGTGCCCGAATTCCCCGAGCGCGATATGGTGACTGTAAAAGCCAACGGATATGTGGTTTCGCCCGGTGCCAACCACACATACACCATCGGCAATGTGGTTTCCGATCAGGAGATTACAGTCTACGTCCAGAATGCAGCCGATGTAAAAGAGAAGCGTAGCCTCTGGGTTGAGGCCGGTTCGCTTGAATCGCTGCTCCCGGGCGGCGACGCCACTGCGCTGAAAGAACTCACTCTGTTCGGCACGATGGACTCCCGCGACTTTGCCTTCATCAAGGGCAACATGAAGAGCCTTACCCGACTCGACATTTCGTCGGTACGCATCCTTGCCAACGGCTCAGACCCCGCCAATGCAGTGCCCCGCGATGCTTTCCGCAATCTGTGGAAACTCAAGGAGGTTGTGCTCCCCAACAGTGTAAACCGTCTGTGCAACGGCGCATTCCGCTCCTGCGGCATCTCCAAGATGGTAATCCCTGCCGGCGTCAGGACCATTGACTACAATGTATTCAATGCTTCGTCGGGTCTTCTCGATATATGGGTGAGCAATTCGAATCCCGTCTATATCAACTGGTGTGTGCTCCATGCCACTCCTACCAGCCGCATGACTCTCCACTGTCCCAGCGAGGCTGCCGTCAACAACTACAAGGCCAAGGAATACTGGAAGGACATCGCCAATATCGTCGTTGACCCGATCGTGTCTACTTCCGACTGTTCGTTTGCCGTGATGGAAGACGATGACGTAAAATATGTGTGCGACATCAAGCCCGGCTCATACGAGAAAGGCAAGAAGATTGTATTCTCGGCCGAGCATATCGCCGACAACGACAACCGCATGGATGTCTATGCCAACTCTACTCTGCTCAAGCCCGACGCACAGGGCAACTATTCTACCGTGCTCAACGGCAACACCATCATACACTTCGATCTCGTAGAACCCACACCTGTCAGCACCTACGAATCGCCCTGGACCATCACCGACGACGGCGGTACTGTCGGTATGTTTACCGATGCCGTCAATGTGCTCCCCGGCGTGCCCTTCTCTATCCGTATCAACTCGTTCTCAGTTACCGACAATGCATTCTGGGCTGTGGTACTCACTACCGACGATGGTCGCATCAAAGAGTTCATTTCACCCATTGGCAACTGGTCGGCAGGCCCAGGCAAGGGTCTGAAGATGAATGTAAACTGCTGTGTCAACGACGCTACTGTGCGCGAAGGCAATCTCATCCGTCTGGCCACATCCTTCAACAAGAGGACTTGGGCTCTTGTCAACGGCAAGAACGATAATGTAATAGCTTCTCTACCCGCTCTAAACAACCAGACTCCCGTCTACAACTTTACATTTTCTGAGGGACTCGAGTCGAAGGCCAATATGTCGGGGGTCGTGTCGACCGCTGTCCATGGCCGCGACCTCACCTTCAAGATTACACCCAAGCAGGCATCGCATATGATTGATGCTGTTGTCAATGGTGATACCATCATAAAGGCTGGCAAGGCATTTACATATTCGTTCATTGCCAAGCAAGATATTGATTTCGATATAAATATATATCCTCCTGTTACATATACTGAGGCTACAATTGTACTTAAGGATGGCGAACATCTGTATTTATCTGGTGATGAAGGTATCGATAACTGGGGGGTTCTCAACCATCAGATGGCCGAGAAATATAAGAATATCAAGAAACTCAAGATTGTAGGAAAACTTGATTATTATGACTTCAATTTCTTCCGTGAGAATTATTGGATTGCTGCAAACATCCGCTATCTTGACCTCTCTGAGGCTACATTCGTGCGTGACCGCGACAAGGATGCAAAGAATGGTCTTGACAATGTTTTCCCGAGGAATGCTTTTAAAAATGACGCTCTCGGAGGATGCTATATCGAAGAGATTGTACTCCCCTCTTCTCTGACTCAGTTTGACGACCTTTGTTTCAACGGGTGCAGCCGACTCAGAGAAATCAGATTGCCCTCCAATCTTCGCAACTGGACTACAGGTCCCACTCCATATGTAGGAGCGGTGAAAAATCTGACCCGCGGTGGTCTTAATGATGATGTATTCAAAGGCTGTACATCGCTTGAGACTATATATCTGCCTTGCGTCCCCGGAGTGGGCGGTAAGGTTGGCCATTGGTATTATTCTAATTATCATGCACTGAAAACAGGCCTTCCCGACAATACAAAGGTGACTGTAGTGGTTCCAGCCGAGCATCTTACCGCATATAAGACTCCTCGTGTTGATGATGGAGACTTTGAGAATCAATGGTCTAACGGTTGGGAAGCAGGCGGATTCAATCTTGTAGGTGAATATCCCGTGTATGCTCTCGATTTCGATCCCTCGCGGTGCTTTATCGCAGAAGCCGGTGTCGATGTGTCCAAAATCGCATCTTTCCTTAAAGACAATGTCAAGCTCGAGCAGATGGATTGCAAGCTCTATGTAGCTGCTAAAAGCAATGAGAGCGCCAACCGTCCGGAAGGTGTTGATGCCTACGATGCCCGGAGCAAGGTTAAGGTATATCAGGATGGCAAGCTGCTCGACGCCGACAAGATCGGTGCCGACGGATCGATAAGCATTACCTATTACAACCCCAACAAGCATGCCGACAAAAGCGGCAACCACGCTGTCGAGGTTGCATACCTCTACGATGTCACATTCAACTGTGCTTCTGCCAACCTCCTGGTTGCCGTCGACAATATCCGTAACAATGAAGAGAGTGCCGGCGATGAGGCTACGGAGTTTGAGACATTCAACTACTACAACGCTCTCGCTCCTGTACTCGAAAACGTAAAAGAGAACAGCTCCGTACGCTTCAAGGTTTCTCTTACCGAGAATAATCCCAAGATTGCTATTTCAGTCAAGAATGGCGAGAATGTGGTTTCTCCCGACGAGGAAGGCTACTATACCGTAGATGTCACTGACAGCAATGTGGCTGTAAGCATCTCGGCAGTGCCTGTCAACGGCGCTACACTTACCTCTGCCGATATCGATGCAATCACTCCTGCCGATGCAGTCGATGTAACCTCTATAGCTCTTGCCGGTGATATCGAGGCCGACAAGGTGAAGGATGTTATCGACCAGCTGCCCTCTATCCAGGAACTTGACCTCTCTGAGCTCACCACCGCTCTCCCCGCCGAGGCTATGGCCGGCAAAGAGACTCTCGTTACGGTATCGCTCCCTGCAGCCGACCATATCGAGGACGGTACATTCAGCGGCTGTACCAACCTTACCGGTGTCGAGGTACCCTCATGCGTTTCATCTATAGGTGCCAATGCATTCAGCGGATGTAGCTCGCTCCAGACAATCAACTTTACCGATGTCAAGTCGATAGGCGCGAATGCCTTCAACGGCTGTACCGGTCTTACAAGCGTGATTTTCACAGCTCCCGGTTCCGAGACTACCGTGGCCCGTGTGCGTAGCGTATCGCGCAGTGCGCGTGCCGAGGGATATTCTGCCGATGCGTTTGCCGGCATCAACCCCAACTGTATCGTATACCTCGATGAGAATGTGGCCGTGCCCGACGCCCCTGCCAACTATGTACGTGTCCGCAAGGATGACACCGTCGAAGGTGGCCGCGTATACGAGGCTCTCGGAAGCATCTCTATCGATCCGATGTACGACTTCCGCGCTCTCAACACATTCAATGTGACCGAGGGTAATACCATCAGCATGGAAATGCCTCTCGATGTATCCTATGGAGCAAGCAACTGGAGCTCGTTCGTGATTCCGTTCGTTCCCGCCAAGGTTACCAACGTGGCCGGCGATGAGATTTCCGCCTATACCGGCAGCGACGACGAGGTAGGTGCCAACGGTTCTTATATGGTTGCCTCGCTCTCTGATGAGACAGCCGAAGGACTCAGCCTCATGGCGGGTATTCAGGCCAATGTACCCTACGTGGCCGGTCTGTGTGCCGAAACCGAGCCAGGTGTGGTACGCTTCGAGTCTGGTGCCTGCGAAGTGGCCAATACTCCCGATAATATCAGCGTAAACGGAGCACACTACACTCTGTCGGCTACATTTGCCAAGAGCGAACTCCCCACGGCTACCACCTATATGCTTACCGACGACGGCTCTGCTTTCGCCACCTCGGACGATTATGCAGAGACCGTGACTGCCGCTCCCTTCTCGGTATATGCAGTGGCTCCTTCGGGCGACCGCTTTGACATCAATATCGAGGAAGCTCCGGGCGTTCCTACCGGCATCGACGGCGTGTATGCCGAGAGCGGTCTGCGTATAGCCGCTGAAAATGGCGTCCTCGTCATCTACTCCGACACCGAGGGTCTCAGCATCGACCTGTATAGTGTCAACGGTATGCGCCTCAGAGAGATTCGCCTCTCCGCAGGTCGCAACGAGGTAAGTGGTCTGCTCCAGGGCGTATACGTAATCTCCGGACAGAAGGTTGTGCTGTAACCCCGCAGACGATAAACACACACTTTATATAGCAATAGTATCGAGGCCCCGCCATGAAGCGGGGCCTCGATCTGTTTATGCGCTTATGTTGGGGTAGCTTGTCGGGATTATTTGGTGAGGGTGATTATGTAGGCCGAGTCGTCGTCGCGGGTGTATGACACGGTCATGCCGGCCTTTGTTAGGCGCGATGCCAGTTCCTCGGCGGAGTCAAGGAACTGGGGCTCTCCCTTTTTACCCATATCGGCGTGAAGCGAGTTTATCTCCTCTTTGGAGCAGGGAAATCCTATCACAAGATGTCCGCCCGGCATCAGATGGTCGTCATACATGCGTTTTACGGTGGCTACAGGGTCGTCAAACGACGGAAGCATGCAGAACACCACAATCGCGTCGTAGGCGCCGAATATGGCATCGTGTTCCACATCACCGAGTATGAATCGGGCCTTGGCGCTACTGCCGTAGGCCGCGGCAGCCTGTTCGAGCAGCCCGCATGACAGGTCGTAGGCATCGACCCATCCTGAGCCTGTGAGCCTTTTGAATAGGTATGGAAGCAACTGTCCGGTACCGGCTGTGGCATCGAGCACTATGTTGTCGGGTTTTAGTTCGAGTCGGGCTACAATCAGACTGATAGCCTGTGGATTGTTCTCGACTGTCTCGTCGCGTTTGCGCAAAAGGAGATTGTGGAATTCAGGGTCAAACATACGGCAGGAAAGATTATAATAGTATGTTTATTCTTAACCTCCGTATGTCGCTGTTTGTTCAATCCTTTGTACCATAGGCGAAATCGCCGGCGTAGGCCTGTGCCACAACAACAGAAGTGCACCCCGAAGGTTATATTACCTTCGGGGTGCACTTCTGTTGTTGTGATACGTCATTCTTACGGTATGGATATCATTACGAGAATCCATATAATCAGCATCATGCCTGCAAAATAGATGCCGTAAAGGCTCTTTTTTATTGCCTCGATATACGACCGTTTTTTGTCATCGCCGTGTCGGTAGCAATATATTTGGCTGAAGCATAATATTATAGACAGTATGAAGCATATGCCTACAATCTCTGTAGCATACTCCGACTTGGTAAGTATGGGTATTTGAGAGAGAATGAATATGCATGTCCTAATCGTTTGCCGATTATCGGAAATTCTTGATAATTGTGTGTGAACAGATGTCTTTGTTTGCATAGTTGTGATTTTATCTGTTTTCGGGACACATTTGTTTGTTCAGTCTTTTGTACCATAGGCGAGATCGCCTGCGTCGCCGAGGCCCGGCACGATATAGCTGTGGGGATTGATTTCAGGGTCGATGGCTCCTACCCACAGAGTGGTATGTTCGGCCGGAAAATGCTCCTTGACATAGTCTACCGCATCCTGTGAGGCGATTACCGACGCGATATGCACGTGGGCCGGAGTGCCTTTGGTGAGCAGCGCATGATAGCTCAGTTCCATCGATTTTCCGGTGGCCAGCATGGGGTCGACCAGAATCAGAGTCTTCCCGTCGAGGCGCGGCGATGCGAGGTATTCGATAAATACATCGAAGTTTTCTTTCTCGCGGTATTTCCTGTAGGCCGACACAAATGCGTTTTCAGCAGTGTCGAGGATGTTGAGGAATCCCTGATGGAATGGAATGCCCGCACGGAATATTGTGGCGAGTACTACCTGGGTGTCGATTACGTCGCATTTGCATGGCGCAAGCGGGGTGTCGACCGTCTCCTTGCGGTAGCGGAGTGTGCGGCTTATCTCGAAGGCCATTATTTCGCCTATGCGTTCGAGATTGCGGCGGAAGCGGAGCATGTCGCTCTGGATGTTGACATTGCGCAGCTCCATCATGTATTGGCTGATTACCGAGGGGTATTCGGCGAAGTTTACTATTTTCATCTGTTATAGGGTATTTGATAAGGTGGAGAAATAATAGGTCAGTTGGAGTCGCGGCTGATTTTTTCGCCCAGGAGGGCCTTGAATTCTGTGCCCGGAGCTACATGTATATATTGGAATCCGAGCTCGCCGGCACTCTTGCAGTTGGCCGGTGAGTCGTCAAAGAATATTGTCTCCTCAGGCAGTATTGCGTAGTCGTCGGCTACCTTGCGGAATATCTCGGGTGCCGGCTTCATCGCTTTAGCCTCGAATGAGGTGGTGATTCCGTCGAAGTAATCATTTACGGTAAGGCCTTCGGCTGTAAAAGACTCGGCGATTTTAGAGTTCCACATCACGGAGTTGGTGTTGCTGAGCAGATACAGACGGTAATGCTTGTGGAGTTCTCTCAGTGCCTCCAGACGGTGGATGGGGATGCCGATGAGGAAGCTGTTGAAAGCCTCGTCAATCTGTGCGTCGGTTACTTCATGTGGGATGTTGCGGCGCACTTCTTCGCGCCATTCTGCGGGTGAGATAAGTCCCTCTTCGAGCTGACCGAACGCGCCTTTCTGTCCATAGTCGCCGAGGAAATCGCCGATATTGTCCATGCCAAGCTGCCGGAAAGCGTTCACGCAGCGTTCGCGTTCGATATCCATTATCACTCCGCCAAGGTCAAAGAGAAGGTTTCGTATCATAATCTGTCGGTTGGGGTAGGGGTTACTGGTTGTTGAGCGAGAGGAGAGTATCTATGGTCTTTCTGTCGTTGGACAGGCGGGGTATCTTTCTCTGGCCTCCGAGTTTGCCTGTAATTGCGAGCCATCGGTCGAACACTCCGTGACGTCCCGTAATAATTTCCGGAGGGTCGAGGAAGAGGTTTCCCGCACGTTTTGCCTGATAGTCGGAGTTTTCGGCCTGAAGTGCTTTATCGAGCGCCTCGGCGAATTCCGCGGTGGAACGCGGCGGGGTGGCAAACTCGATGAGCCACTGGTGGCGTCCGCGCGAACGGTCGCCTGCATATACCGGGGCTGCGGTATAGTTGGATACGGCACATCCGAGTTTCGCGCATGTGGATGATATTGCGGCTTCGGCATTGTACACCATCAGCTCCTCACCAAATGCGTTGATGAAACTCCGAGTACGGCCTGCTATGGTGATGTTGAGCGGATAGCGGCTCTCGATTCGCACTGTATCGCCTATGGCATATCGCCACAGTCCGTTGCACGATGTGATTGCGAGCGCATATGTCTTTCCCTCCTCGACAGTCCATGCCGTGGCGGCATCGGGAAATTTCTCTCCGGTCTGGTCAAGCGGTATGAACTCGAAGAACACGCCAATGTCGAGCAGCATCGACATCATGTGGCGCAACGGGTCGGTCTGTATGGCGAAGAAGCCTTCTGATGCATTGTATGTCTCAAGATAATGCATCTTCGTTGTGTCGGTGATATGCTCATACTGCCGCCGGTAAGGCTTGAAGGATATGCCTCCGTGGAAGAATACCTCGAGGTTGGGCCACACCTGATGGATAGACTCGGCACCGTTCTGTTTCATCACCTCTTTTATCACCGTAAGAAACCATGACGGCACTCCGGATATGTTGGTGACATCGCATTTCGATGCAGCCTCTACCAGCCGTGGTAGTTTTTGTGTCCAGTCGGCCATCAGAGCTATATCCTTTGAGGGTATGCGCACCATGTTGGCCAGCGGGTTTATATTGTTGATGAGGTTGGCCGACAGGTCGCCGACCTTTATTCCCGGCTTCAGGGACAGCTCGTTGGCAAAGCTGCCTCCGAGTATAAATGCTTTTCCTGAGAATATCCGGCTGTCGGGGTTGGATGCGAGATAATGGGCCACTACGTCGAATCCGCCCTGATAGTGGTTGCGCTTGAAGCCGTCGGGAGTGATGGGTATATACTTGCTTTTCCCGTCGGATGTGCCCGATGATTGAGCGAAGTTGCGTACTGCGCCAGGCCACAGGATGTCGCGCTCTCCGGCAATCATGCGCTCTACGAGCGGTCGCAGCGATGTATAGTCGCTTACCGGCACTCTGGCGGCAAAGTCATTGTAGCTTGTGATGGATTCGAATCCATAGGTCTCGCCGATATATGTCGACCGGGCTTTTCTCACAAGTTTCATCAACTCGGCGGTCTGCACCCTCTCGGGCACCACAGAATTGCGGCGCCATGCGTCGGCCCGGCGCATGAATATCGGACGTAGTATTCTGGTAAGGTGCATTGTCGCAAGTTTTGTTAATATAACAACAAAGTTAGTGGAATTTTGTTAAATCTATACAGACTCTTCCGGCAATTCGCATTCCGTGTGCTTCGGGCGATTGCCTTACTTTCTCGACAAACAAATATTTATGATTTATGATACAGCGACTCTACCCGTATAAGCATCTGCTTATGAGCCTTATGTTTGTGATTGTGGCTCTGTGTGCCACCTCGTGCGACGAGGATGACGACAATTACTACGACTCTTACAGCTCGCCTTTGAGAGGTGAGTGGTACAGTCCGGAGACCGACACCTATTTTGATTTTGACGGTGATGGCGACGGAGTGTACGAGGATGCGTATGGCGATGAATACGATTTTACCTGGAGCGCAGGCAGCGGATGGCTTAATGTGTATTTCTACGATGGTACGGTATGGAATTTCAGCTGGTCGTTTGCACCTAACGGATGTCTGCAACTGTATAATACCGATACCGGGTATACGACGGTATATTGGCGCCAGTAGCCAGATAGCCGGGAGGACGGATACAGAATCAGCGGCTTCGCGCCGGCATATGTATGCCGCGACGAAGCCGCTGATTCTGTATTGTGCCCTATGCTTTCCCGACTCTATCGGGTGTGGGGCGGCGGGGTGATATCAGTCGCGGGCGTCATCGTCGATAGAGAAGTCCTCGTCGGGGAAATCATCAAGGTCAAGGTCGGCCTGACGTCCCTCTTCGGTGGGTTCTTCATCGTTGTTTTCATCAATGTCGTCGTCATCGTCATCTTTCTTTTTAAGCGAGAGCTTAGACTTTTTGGGTGCTCCTGCTTCGGGATTCCCTTTGATGGCCTCGGTAATCTTTTGCTCGAGCTCTTCAAACAATTCGGGATTGTCGGCGAGCACTTGTTTTACAGCATCGCGTCCCTGGGCGAGTTTATCGCCGTTGTAGCTGAACCATGAGCCGCTCTTCTTTATGATATCGTATTCGACGCCAAGGTCAACGATTTCTCCGGTGCGCGAGATGCCTTCTCCGAACATGATGTCGAATTCGGCGCGCTTGAATGGAGGAGCTACCTTGTTTTTTGCAATTTTAATCTTGGCATGTCGTCCGATGGGCTGTTCCTTTTTGTCCTTGAGTGTAGAGGACGGGCGTATATCTATACGCACGGACGCGTAGAATTTGAGGGCGTTGCCGCCGGTGGTGGTTTCGGCGGGGCCGAATCCCATGCCGCCGATTGCGGCACGCAGCTGGTTGATGAATATGCAGCATGTGTTGGTGCGTGCGATGGCTCCCGTGAGTTTGCGCATGGCCTGCGACATGAGTCGTGCCTGTAGGCCTACGTTGCGGTCGCCCATATCGCCTTCGATTTCGGCTTTCGGTGTAAGCGCGGCTACCGAGTCGACCACAATTATGTCGATTGCCGATGAGCGGATCAGCTGCTCTACGATTTCAAGAGCCTGCTCGCCGGTGTCGGGCTGCGATATCAGGAGATTGTCTACATCTACTCCGAGTTTGGCCGCATAGAAGCGGTCGAATGCATGCTCGGCATCAATCAGGGCTGCTATGCCTCCTTTTTTCTGCGCCTCGGCTATGGCGTGGAGGGCAAGAGTTGTCTTGCCGGATGATTCCGGACCGTAGATTTCGGTAATACGTCCGCGTGGAAATCCGCCTACACCCAGAGCGAAGTTGAGGCTTATGGAGCCGGAGGGTATTACATCGACGTCGGTGATGTTGTCATCGCCGAGTTTCATTATGGCTCCGCGGCCATATGTTTTTTCGATACGCTCCATGGCGGCTGTCAGCGCGCTGAGCTTCGCCTGCTTTGGGTCGGCTGTCGGTTCGCCTTTCTTTTTAGCGGCGGTTTTCTTGGTTTTGTCGGTTGGTGCCATAAGTATGATGTTTTATATTGATTTCTGATGATAATGCAAAGATAAGGAATGATGTGTGCAAAAACATGGCACAGTAAAGTTAAATAAACATAATGCAGGCATCATAGCGGGATGGCGTACTCGCGTTTGATTTCCGACATTACAAATGTTGACTCTATGGCACCGATGAAGTCGAATGCGCCGAGTTTGTTGAGCACAAAGTCGCGGTAGTCGGCCATCGACGGGGCGTATATCTTGAGCAGATAGTCGAAGGCTCCGCTTACGTTGTAGCATTCTGTGACCTCCGGGAGCGACTTTACAAGGCTTACGAATCCCGACGCTATGTCGCGGTTGATATGTCGCAGTTTTACCTGGCAGAATACAACAAACCCATGTCCGAGTTTGTCGGCGTCGAGTACAGCGACATATCTGCTGATATATCCCTGGGCTTCCAGTCGCTTCAGGCGCTCGAACACAGGAGTAGGGGAGCGGTGGACTTTTGTAGCAAGTTGCCGCGTAGAGAGGCGCGCGTCGGTCTGCAGCGCGCGCAGTATGTCTATGTCGATGCTGTCGAGCATCTCGGTCAGGGTGGATGACATTTGTTCTGTATGTGGGTGCTGACAGTAGTAGTTGTAGCCTATTTGTTCTGTAGGTATGATGCAAATGTATTATTTTGTTCTAAAATATGCAAATTATAGCTATTTTTATTTTAATGTGGACTAATTTTGCAGAAAAACATAACGACACAATATGGCACTTGACAAGAACAGACTACACTTTGAGACTCTTCAGCTCCATGTCGGGCAGGAGGAGCCGGACCCCGCCACAGATGCTCGCGCGGTGCCTATATACCAGACTACAAGCTATGTGTTCCGTGACTCACAGCATGCAGCCGACCGCTTCGCGCTGAAAGACCCGGGCAATATCTATGGACGTCTGACCAACTCTACGCAGGCTGTGCTTGAAGAGCGTATCGCAGCTCTGGAAGGCGGGTCGTCCGCGCTGGCGCTTGCCAGCGGTGCGGCTGCTGTCACCTATACCATACTCGGGCTTACCTCGGCCGGCGACCATATCGTGTCGGCCAACACAATCTACGGGGGCACATACAATCTGCTTGATAACACACTTCCGGTCTATGGCATAACCACTACATTTGTCGACCCGTCGAATCCGGCCAACTTCGAGGCCGCGATACGACCGGAGACAAAGGCGCTGTATATAGAAACACTCGGCAATCCAAACTGCAACTGCATAGATATAAAGGCGATAGCCGATATCGCCCACAGCCACGGACTCCCTTTGGTAATCGACAATACGTTTGGCACACCCTACCTGATACGCCCTATCGAACACGGGGCCGATATCGTTGTGCACAGTGCCACCAAATTCATCGGCGGTCACGGCACATCGCTCGGCGGTGTGATTGTTGACTCTGGCCGGTTTGATTGGGCGGCATCGGGCAAATTCCCCCAACTGTCGCAGCCCGACCCGAGCTACCACGGTGCTGTGTTTACCAATGTCGCCGGAAAGGATGCGTTCGTTACCCGCGTGCGAGCGGTGATACTGCGCGACACAGGAGCCGCCATCAGTCCGTTCAACGCCTTTTTGCTGCTCCAGGGCCTCGAGACACTGTCGCTGCGCGTGGAGCGACATGTGGAGAACACTCTGAAGATAGTGCGCTTCCTCGACTCCCATCCTAAGGTAAAGAAGGTCAACCATCCCTCGTTGCCGTCTCATCCCGATCATGAACTCTATAAAGAGCTTTTCCCCAAAGGGGCAGGCTCGATATTCACTTTTGAGATTAATGGCGGTGTGGCCGAGGCCCACCGTTTTATCGATTCACTTGAAATTTTCTCGCTTCTTGCCAATGTGGCCGACGTAAAGAGTCTTGTCATACATCCGGCTACCACCACCCATTCACAGCTTACCGAAGAGCAGATGGCCGAACAGTCAATCTACCCAGGTACCGTGCGCCTGTCAATCGGCACCGAACATGTCGACGACCTTATTGCCGACATGGAGCAGGCGCTTGCGAATGTGTGATTTCAGCTGCAGGCTTATGCCTATGACTCACGTACCTGCACGAGTGGCCCTTTGACATGGCTTTGTTGAACAGGCAATTGGATGCGAAAGCGCCGGACCTTCACAGGCCCGGCGCTTTCCAGTTATCGAAACGATTATTAAAAGTGGAGATTTGGGATATATATTCAGAAATTATGGTGAAAGAATTCCGGCGCTTAAAGAGAGCCGGTGAGGGGTATATTCCTGACGTTTACCAATGAGAATGATACAGTCAATACGGCCCTCCGAAACTTTCAGCGGGCAAATTTAGAGTAAATAAACCGATTTACCAAATCATTAAGTGTAAAAACTGTAAAAACGCTACTAAATTGACGTAAATGACGAGGAAATACAGC
>ERZ778503.681-NODE-681-length-27110-cov-7.281981_pt1 | contig 27110 bp, 15 predicted proteins | sample MGYA00510047_ERZ778503 | MGnify/ENA primary metagenome ERZ778503 (study PRJEB29527, sample SAMN07138965) | mouse gut metagenome | material: feces | host: mouse | place: China:Nanjing | collected 2016-01-25 ... | reverse complement strand
TCCCCTTACAATTCTTAACGTAATAATAATTTAACTTATTTACTTTTGTTCGTTCGTTCAAATCAAAGCCTTTCAAATAGATTTGTGTTGTTTTTATAGATTTGTGTCCCAACGATTCACTTATCATTTCAATAGGAACTCCCCTATATTTAGCAGTAGTAGCCCAAGAGTGCCTGAATGTATAAGAAGTAACAGCCGAATGAATATGCAATTTTTTGGCTAAACTCTTCAGACTATTATTAAAACAACGCAAAGTAGATTGATATTCTTTATAAGCCGCCTCTCCATCACGCTTGTTCTTCCCGCTCAATATATAAAAAAGATAATCGGGGTATTCGGGAAGAACTGACGAGTGGAAATTACGAAGCCGGGAAACAATACCGGACGCTGATTCCAATATTTCCACACTCATGGGAGTTCCTGTCTTGCTACGATTGTATTTCAGAATATTCCCTTCCAAGTTTGACTTTTCCAAATGAGCCAAATCGACAAAAGGCATTCCGCTGAATAAAAACAATAAATTGGCTATAGCCTGTGTCCGGCGCAATTTTTCGGACTGCGGATCTTTGTAAAGCAATGTGTGCAATTCGTTCACCGGAATGGCCTTTTTCTGGCGTGTATCCACCCCGGTAAATACATCCCGAAACAGGCGATGCACATAAGGAGCCTGATGTGTATCCACTCCTTTATTGTATATGCAGCGCAACATCCGCATGTAAGTAGATATAGTGTTAAGCTTCAAACGGCAAGCCAGCAAGTAATTACTATACCGCCTCAAGTTTTCACGGGTAATTTGTTTGAATGACACACATGATGTTCCACAAAACACAGTGAAAGAACGTAACGCATTCTCATAAACATGTGCCGTAGCATAGCGCCCCTCATGGCGCAAGCACTCCACATAATTGTTTACACATACAGTAAATCCGTCTTTTCTCATAATTTACTATTATTAATTTATAAAATCAGCATGATATTACAAGAAATAGAATGAATTTCCAATAAAGATGGCTGTTTACTAAGATTTTCTTATGAAGTTTTTAATAACCTATACGATTTAATACCAAAATTGGCACATTAATCAGTAAGTAGACAAAAAAGGCCGCTCCTGAATAACAAGAACGACCTTTTTTTTCATTTCAGCAGAACGCTGTCATACTATCGAAAGCATGACAGCACATTACTTATATTCTGCCCAACTCTTGATGGTGATATCATCAATGCTCATCGTGCAGAAAGCATTAATGAATGCACTAGCCAAACGGGCATTTGTAATCAACGGAATATTCAAGTCAATGGCTGCACGACGAATCTTATATCCGTTGTCCAACTCTCCGGCTGTCAGGTTCTTAGGAATGTTGACTACCATATCAATTTCCTTATTATGAAGCATTTCCAATGCTTGCGGATGCCCCTCTTCGCTCGGCCAATAGACATGGGTACTTTCAATACCGTTTTCGGCAAGTGCTTTGTGCGTACCGCCGGTTGCAAAGAGTTTATATCCCTTACTCACCAGCATACGGGCTGCATCCATCATATCGGCTTTCTGTTTCATTGTTCCCGTGGAAAGCAGGATATTCTTCTGGGGGATACGATAGCCTACGGAAAGCATTGCTTTCAGTACGGCACAGGAAGTATCCATGCCGATACAGCCGACTTCACCGGTAGAGGCCATATCTACTCCCAACACAGGGTCGGCTTTCTGCAAACGGTTGAAGGAGAACTGGGAAGCCTTGATTCCGACATAATCCAATTCGAAAAGATTCTTTTCCGGTTTTTCGACAGGTAGACCAAGCATGACTTTCGTTGCCAGTTCGATAAAGTTTATCTTCAATACTTTGCTGACAAACGGGAAAGAACGGCTGGCACGCAAGTTACATTCGATGACTTTGATATCATTGTCTTTTGCCAGATATTGGATATTGAACGGGCCGGAGATGTTCAGAGCTTTGGCAATCTCACGGCTGATACGTTTGATACGACGAACAGTCTCTACATATAGCTTTTGCGGCGGGAATTGAATAGTAGCGTCACCGGAGTGCACACCCGCAAACTCAATATGTTCGCTGATGGCGTATGCTACGATTTCGCCATTCTGCGCCACAGCATCCATTTCTACTTCCTTGGCATGCTCGATAAACTGGCTTACCACTACCGGATGCTTCTTCGATACGTTAGCTGCCAATTTCAGGAAACGTTCAAGTTCTTCCTGATTGGAGCAGACATTCATCGCAGCGCCTGAAAGTACATAAGACGGACGGACAAGTACCGGGAAACCTACTTCGTCAACAAACTCATTGATGTCGTCCATAGAGGTCAACTCGCGCCAACGCGGCTGGTCTACACCGATACGATCGAGCATGGCAGAGAATTTCTCGCGGTCTTCGGCATTGTCAATGCTCTTGGCACTTGTACCGAGAATATTGACATTCTGAGCATCCAGACGCAATGCCAGATTGTTCGGGATTTGCCCACCGGTAGATACGATGACACCATGCGGATTTTCGAGTTCCAAAATATCCATTACACGCTCGAAAGTCAGTTCGTCGAAGTAGAGACGGTCGCACATATCGTAGTCCGTAGATACGGTTTCGGGGTTATAGTTAACCATGACGCTTCGCCATCCTTCCTTGCGGATGGTGTTCAATGCCTGTACGCCACACCAGTCGAACTCTACTGAGGAACCGATACGATAGGCACCGGAACCCAGCACGACGATAGATTTATGGTCACCCTGATAATGAACGTCGTTTGCTACGCCGCTGTAAGTAAGATACAGATAGTTGGTCTGCGCGGGATATTCGGCAGCCAAGGTATCAATTTGCTTCACAACCGGAAGAATTCCTGCATGCTTGCGATGATTGCGAACATAGAGAATACCGTCTTCCATATCGCCTTCGTAACCAATGGCACGGGCAATCTGAAAGTCGGAGAAGCCCTGGACTTTCGCTTTACGAAGCAACTCGTCCGGCAAGTCGGCTATTTGTTTGTGGTTACTTCCCCAGCTATGCAGTTCTTCGGAAGTTTTCATGATATTCATGAGCTTCTGAAGGAACCATTTGTCAATCTTTGTCAGTTCGTGCACCTGGTCGATCGTATATCCGGCGCGGAATGCTTTCGAGATGACAAAAATACGTTTATCGGTCGGTTCGCGAAGCGCTTTGTCGATATCGGGAATAACCAGTTCCTTATTTTCTACAAATCCGTGCATCCCCTGCCCTATCATGCGAAGCCCTTTTTGGATAGCTTCTTCAAAGGTACGACCGATGGCCATTACTTCACCGACTGATTTCATGGAAGAGCCCAGTTCTTTATCCACTCCGTGGAACTTACCTAAGTCCCAACGGGGAATCTTACAGACTACATAATCCAAAGCAGGTTCAAAGAAAGCGGAGGTCGTTTTTGTTACAGAGTTTTTCAGGTCGAAAAGTCCGTAACCCAATCCTAACTTGGCAGCAACGAAAGCCAACGGATAGCCGGTTGCTTTGGAAGCCAATGCCGATGAACGGGAAAGACGGGCATTTACCTCAATCACCCGATAGTCTTCGGATTCCGGGTCGAAAGCATATTGCACGTTACATTCGCCGACGATACCGATATGACGAATGATACGGATAGCCAGTTCACGAAGTTTATGATATTCTTTATTAGTAAGCGTCTGAGAGGGAGCGATAACGATAGACTCACCGGTATGGATACCTAACGGGTCAAAGTTTTCCATGTTACAAACAGTGATACAGTTGTCGAAGCGGTCGCGCACCACTTCGTATTCCACTTCTTTCCAGCCACGGAGTGATTTTTCCACCAGCACCTGCGGAGAGAAAGAAAAAGCCTTTTCTACGAGGACGTCCAATTGTTCCTCGTTATCACAAAAGCCGGAGCCCAGACCACCCAACGCGTAAGCAGCACGGACAATCACCGGATAACCCAGTTCACGGGCTGCGCGACGGGCGTCTTCCGCATTTTCTACGGCTTCACTCTTGATAGTCTTTACGTCGATTTCGTTTAGTTTCTGCACGAAAAGTTCACGGTCTTCGGTATCCATAATAGCTTGTACCGGTGTACCGAGCACCTTTACATTATATTTTTCAAGGATTCCTTCCTTATATAAAGCTACGCCACAATTCAAGGCCGTCTGCCCGCCGAATGCAAGCATAATGCCTTCGGGCTTCTCTTTCTGAATCACTTTCTCTACAAAGTACGGGGTCACCGGCAGGAAGTAGATTTGATCGGCCACTCCTTCGGAAGTCTGTACCGTAGCAATATTCGGATTGATAAGAACCGTTTCAATCCCCTCTTCTTTCAAGGCTTTGAGTGCCTGCGAACCGGAATAGTCAAACTCACCGGCCTCACCGATTTTCAGGGCACCGGAACCCAGCAGTAATACTTTCTTTATTTTTTCTTTCATGATTGTCGGTTATTTAAGCAGGTTTACAAATTCGTCGAACAGAAATTCCGTATCCGTAGGGCCGCTGGCAGCTTCCGGGTGGAATTGCGCCGAGAACCAAGGATTTGTCTTATGCTTGATTCCTTCATTGGAACCATCGTTCATATTGATGAAAAGCGGTTCCCAATCTGCGCCCAACGTATTATTGTCTACGGCATAACCGTGATTCTGAGAAGTGATGAAACAACGTTCCGTGCCTACCATACGCACAGGTTGGTTGTGGCTACGGTGCCCGTATTTCAGTTTATATATTTTGGCTCCACCTGCTTTCGAAAGTAATTGGTTACCCATGCAGATTCCGAAGATAGGAAGTTTCTCATTTTTCATTGCCTTACGGATATTCTGTACCGCAGCATCACAAGTATCCGGGTCGCCCGGACCATTGGAAATAAATAATCCGTCAAATTCGAATCCGTTGAAATCATAATCCCAAGGCACGCGAATCACTTCGACATCACGTTTCAGCAGGCAACGGATGATGTTGGTCTTTACTCCACAATCTACCAATACCACTTTTTTTAATTGAGAATTGAAAGTTGGAAGTTGAGAATTAAGTTGCGCAATAGGAGTAGTTATAGGAAAAATATGAGAGGTCCCGTCGGGAAGATAAGAGATTATTTCCTTACAACTTACTTTGTCTACGTAATTAACGCCTGCATAAGCAGCTTCGGGAATATGCTCCGGCTCATCATCAAAGACAATCTTTCCCATCATCACACCATGTTCGCGGAGCACTTTCGTCAGCTCGCGGGTGTCAATACCTGTGATGCCGGGAATGTGTTCACGTTTCAACCAGTCACCGAGACTTTCCACTGCGTTCCAGTGGCTGTATTCATAAGAATAGTCGCTTACGATAATCGCTTCCGCATGGATTTTCCCGCTCTCCATGAAAGTAGCGAGCCCGTTCGGTCCGATTGTAAAAGGGGGAACTCCGTAGTTACCTATCAAAGGATAGGTAAGAGTCATCAACTGTCCGGCATACGAAGGGTCGGTAAGGCTCTCGGGATATCCGGTCATGGCAGTATTGAAAACTACTTCGCCCGCCACCGGCTTTTCGTAGCCAAACGACTTGCCGGAGAACCGGCTCCCGTCGTCAAGGATTAATGTCACATTTCTCATTCTTATTATTGAATCGTTGTATGGTTGTTAGAATTGATACATTTGCTCTATGTAATCTATAAATGCCTGATTCACCATTTTCACGCCTCCCGGTGTAGGGTAATTGCCGCTGAAGTACCAGTCGCCCGTATGATTCGGGCAAGCTTCGTGAAGTCCTTCCAACGGTTGGTAGACGATTTCGACTTTCGCTTTCGTTCCTTTCGGTGTCAGCAGTTCCACCATCTTGGCGGAGATTTCTTCATCGGTGAAAGGAGCATAGATGTCTTTGACATAGTTCACCATCTGCTCTTTCGGCAGTCCTATCTGGTCTTTGGATTTACGGTAAGCGGCAGCAATCACATCTTTCATATCGCGTTCTTTCAGAAGTTCGATAGCTGCCCTGAAAGCAATAAATTCGCTCATCTTCGCCATGTCTATGCCGTAATAATCGGGATAACGTACTTGCGGTGAAGAGGATACGATGACAATCTTCTTCGGGTTGAGACGGTCGAGAATACCGATAATACTTTGTTTCAGTGTCGTACCGCGCACAATACTGTCGTCAATTATCACCAGGTTATCGACACCGGACACGAGACTTCCGTATGTAATGTCATATACGTGAGCCGCCAAATCATTGCGGCTGTTTCCTTCGGCTATGAAAGTGCGGAGCTTGATATCCTTGATAGCCACCTTTTCACTACGGATACGGCGGGAAAGGATTATTTCCAGTTCTTCCATATTCGGGTTATGCCCCAATGCGGCAATCTGCTGCACTTTCTCTTCGTTCAGATAATCGTCCAATCCTTGCAGCATTCCGTAGAAAGCGACTTCGGCAGTATTGGGAATAAAAGAGAAAACGGTATGGTCGATGTCGTTATTGATAGCTTTCAGGATTTTCGGAACTAACTTTTCGCCCAGCAGTTTTCTTTCCTTATAGATATCTACGTCACTACCACGGGAGAAGTAGATACGTTCGAAAGAGCAGGCGTGCTTCTCACAAGGTTTGATAATTTGCGAAGTACGTATTTTGCCTTCCTTGCTGATAAACAGCGCTTGTCCCGGTTGCAGTTCTTTAATCTCTTCAAACGGAACATTCAGGACGGTCTGGATGACCGGACGTTCGGAAGCTAATACGGCTATCTCGTCATCCTGGTACCAGAATGCGGGACGAATCCCCCACGGGTCGCGGATAGCGAAAGATTCACCGCTTCCGGTCAGTCCGCAGATAACGTATCCCCCATCCCACTCACGGCTGGAAGTACGCAATACATTAGCAAGGTCGATATGCTCTTCTATATAATTGGTGATGCCCATGCCTGTGAGCCCATCCGCTTCGGCAAGATTAAAGACACGTTCCACTTCACGGTCGAGACGGTGTCCCACCTGTTCCAGCATGATGTATGTATCGGCATATTTACGCGGATGCTGACCGATAGCCGTAATACGGGCAAATATTTCATCTACGTTCGTCATGTTGAAGTTACCGCAGAGAGCCAGATTCTTGGCACGCCAGTTGTTTCTTCTCAAAAACGGATGTACGTAAGAGATGCCGGATTTCCCAGTGGTGGAATAACGGAGATGTCCCATATATGCTTCACCGGCAAAAGGTAAAGTACGTTTGGCGTACTCCGCGTCATGCAGTTGTTCGGAAGTCAAATCCTTGAAATTGTTCTGCACATTTTCAAAGATTTCGGTAATGGCACCGGAACCCAGGGCACGTTCGCGAAACATATATTCTTCACCCGGATTGGCTTCCAGTTTCACGCAAGCCAGTCCCGCACCTTCCTGACCACGATTGTGCTGCTTTTCCATCAGCAGATAAAGCTTGTTCAGGCCGTACATCCACGTTCCATACTTCTTCTCGTAATACTCCAGCGGTTTAAGCAAGCGTATCATGGCAACGCCACATTCATGTTTCAATTGTTCCATCTATACTATTTACGATTTGACGATTTACTATTTACGATTTAAATTACCACCTGCCAATCAAACAACTTACTATCTATCATTGATTCTTCAATCGCAAATTGTCTAATTGTAAATTACATTATTCTACTGTTACTGACTTCGCCAGATTCCTGGGCTGATCTACATCCATTCCTTTGCAGACTGCTATGTGGTACGCAAGCAATTGGAGAGGTACCGTAGTAATTAACGGATTGAGACATTCGATTGTTTCAGGAAGCTCGATACTGCAATCGGCAATCTGGCTGATAACCGTATCGCCTTTCGTCACAAAAGCAATCACCCGTCCTTTCCGCGCCTTGATTTCCTGAATGTTGCTCAGCACTTTTTCGTACAGGGCATTCTGGGTAGCAATCACCACTACCGGCATTTCCGCGTCAATCAAAGCAATCGGCCCGTGCTTCATCTCGGCAGCCGGATAACCTTCGGCGTGGATATACGAAATTTCTTTCAATTTCAGCGCACCTTCGAGAGCTACGGGATAGCTATATCCGCGTCCCAAATAAATAAAGTTGTGTGCATAGGTGAAAGTTTTCGATAGTTCCGCCAGTTTATCATTCAATTTCAGCACTTCTTTCATTTTCTCAGGAATTTGGTTCAACTCCCGCACAACCGAAAGATAATACCGTTCATCAATCGTTCCCTTTTCTTTGGCAAGTGTCAATGCCAACATCGCCAATACAGTGACCTGTCCCGTAAATGCTTTGGTAGAAGCAACTCCGATTTCCGGGCCTACGTGGATATACGAACCGGTGTGAGTGGCACGGGGAATCGACGAACCGATGGCATTGCAAATACCATATATAAATGCCCCACGGCTCTTTGCCAATTCTACGGCAGCCAATGTATCGGCAGTCTCGCCACTCTGAGAAATGGCAATCACTACATCCTGCTCGTTAATCACAGGATCGCGGTAACGGAATTCAGAAGCATATTCCACTTCTACCGGTATGCGGCAGAAACTTTCAATCAGTTGTTTGCCGATAAGTCCGGCATGCCAGGAAGTCCCGCAAGCCACGATAATAAACCGTTTGGCACTCAGCAACCTTTCCTTATTATCAATCACTGCCGAAAGCACTACGTTGTCCGCATCTACATTGATGCGTCCGCGCATACAATCATGGATGCAATCCGGCTGTTCAAAAATCTCTTTCAACATGAAGTGCGGATAACCGCCCTTTTCCAGTTGTCCGAGATTCAATTCCACTTTCTTCACTTCGGGGGTCATTTCGACATTATTCAAATCGACTACCTTCAATTCTTCACCCCTGTTTATTACGGCAATCTCTCCGTCTTCCAAGTAAACTACCTTATCTGTATACTCAACAATCGGAGTGGCGTCCGAAGCCAGAAAGAATTCATCCTCGCCAATGCCTACTACCAACGGGCTGCTTTTGCGCGCAGCGACAATCTCATCCGGATGCTCTTTATCAAGAATCGCGATTGCATATGCACCAATCACCTCTCCCAATGCCAACTGAACGGCGGTCAGCAAACTAACCCGGTGAGTAACTTTCATGTATTCTATTAATTGAACAAGAACTTCGGTATCTGTACTGCTTTTAAAGATGTAGCCTTTGGCTTGGAGTTTTTCTTTGAGTACGGCGTAGTTTTCAATGATACCGTTGTGAATGAGAGCGAGTTTCTCGGAAGAAGAGTAATGAGGATGGGCGTTAGCGGAACAAGGTTCCCCATGAGTAGCCCAACGAGTATGGGCGATTCCGATTGTACCGGAAATATCTTTCTGTGTGACGAAATTTTCGAGTTCGGAGACTTTTCCTTTCGTCTTATACACATTCAACTGTTGGTTGTCACTGATTAATGCTACCCCTGCGCTGTCATATCCACGATACTCTAATCGCTTCAGTCCTTTTATAAGGATGGGATAGGCTTTTCTTTTACCAATATAGCCTACTATTCCACACATATTATAATATTTTTATTTCGGCTGCAAATATACATATTCCGAATAACATAAAGATTATAAATTCAATATTTATTTGACAGAAACTCACAAAAAAGTTACAAACACATCAAAAAGTTAAATAATACAATCTTTTTAGCTCAAAAAGAAACGCATTACAATCAATATCAAATAATAGTCATCAGACTAATAAATTAAAAGTTATCCAACTGATTTTAATTACAAATTAAAAGAAGAAAAAACAAACTTTATATTTCGTGTCACAGAAAGTCGATATTTTACTATCATTTTGAAATTAAACAGTTATTTTTGCAGAACATTTTGATACATCAAATAGGTATTATCATACAATAAAGCTAGTAAGAATGAAGAAACAAGAACTTTTTAACAACGAAACAGAAGGATTCCCTTACCAACGACAGCCCAAACAAGCAGGCTTGTACGATGCGGCATACGAACACGATGCCTGCGGTGTTGGTATGCTGGTAAACATTCACGGAGAAAAGTCACACGACATTGTTGAGTCGGCTTTAAAGGTATTGGAGAACATGCGCCACCGCGGCGCCGAAGGTGCGGACAACAAGACCGGAGACGGTGCAGGCATTATGCTACAAATCCCGCACGAGTTTATTTTATTACAAGGTATCCCCGTTCCCGAAAAGGGACGTTATGGCACCGGTCTGCTTTTTCTACCCAAAAATGAAAAAGACCAAGCAGCCATTTTGAGTATCATCATCGAAGAAATCGAAAAAGAAGGACTTACGCTAATGCATCTGCGTAATGTACCTACCTGCCCGGAAATCCTGGGAGAAGCGGCTTTGGCCAATGAACCGGATATCAGGCAGGTATTTATCACCGGATTTACGGAAACGGAAACTGCCGACCGCAAACTTTATCTGATTCGCAAGAGAATCGAAAATAAAGTCAGAATGTCAGCCATTCCGGCGAAAGAGGATTTTTATGTCGTTTCGCTCTCCACAAGAAGCATTATATATAAAGGTATGCTTTCGTCATTGCAGCTACGCAACTATTATCCTGACCTGACGAACAGTTACTTTACCAGCGGACTGGCTTTGGTGCATTCCCGTTTCAGTACCAACACGTTCCCGACATGGGGCTTGGCACAACCTTTCCGTCTTCTGGCACACAATGGCGAAATCAATACGATTCGCGGTAACCGCGGCTGGATGGAAGCCCGCGAAAGTGTACTTTCCTCTCCCACTCTCGGAGATATCAAAGAGATTCGTCCGATTATACAGCCGGGTATGAGTGACAGTGCTTCATTGGATAATGTACTGGAATTTTTAGTAATGTCGGGATTGAGCCTGCCCCACGCCATGGCAATGCTTGTACCTGAATCTTTCAACGAAAAGAATCCCATCAGTGAAGATTTGAAGTCTTTCTATGAATATCACTCTATATTAATGGAGCCCTGGGACGGACCTGCCGCCTTGCTATTCAGCGACGGACGTTTTGCAGGCGGTATGCTCGACCGTAACGGTCTGCGTCCCGCCCGCTACCTGATTACGAAAAATGATATGATGGTAGTAGCTTCGGAAGTTGGCGTAATGGATTTCGAACCGGGAGATGTTAAAGAAAAAGGACGGCTGCAACCGGGTAAGATTCTATTGATTGACACGGAAAAGGGCGAAATATATTACGACGGTGAACTGAAAAAGCAATTGGCGGAAGCAAAACCTTACCGCACATGGCTGGCTACCAACCGTATCGAACTGGACGAATTGAAAAGCGGACGCAAAGTGCCTCATCATGTAGAGAACTACGACCGGATGCTCCGTACTTTCGGTTATTCAAAAGAGGACATCGAAAAATTGATTACACCCATGGCCAGCACCGGCGCAGAGCCTATCCATTCAATGGGCAACGATACCCCGTTGGCTGTGCTTTCGGACAAGCCGCAACTGCTCTACAATTATTTCCGCCAGCAATTCGCCCAGGTGACGAATCCGCCGATTGACCCTCTACGCGAGGAACTGGTGATGTCATTGACGGAATATATCGGTGCTGTCGGCATGAATATTCTGACACCGAGCGAAAGCCATTGTAAAATGGTGCGTCTGAACCATCCGATTCTAAACAATACTCAATTGGATATTTTATGTAATATCCGCTATAAAGGTTTTAAGACTGTAAAGCTTCCGATGCTTTTTGAAGTAGCGAAAGGAAAAGCCGGGCTTCAGGAAGCACTGGGCGGACTTTGCAAAATGGCAGAAGAATCCGTGACGGAAGGCGTGAACTATATCATTCTGAGTGACCGTGATGTGGATGCCGACCATGCAGTAATCCCGTCCCTTCTGGCGGTAAGCGCTGTCCATCATCATCTGATTTCCGTTGGGAAACGTGTGCAGACGGCACTGGTAGTAGAAAGCGGTGAAATACGCGAGGTAATGCACGCAGCCTTATTACTCGGCTTCGGGGCAAGCGCACTGAATCCGTATATGGCATTTGCGGTGCTTGACAAATTGGTGAAAGACAGGGATATTCAATTGGACTATGCCACGGCCGAGAAGAATTATATCAAGTCCATCTGCAAAGGTCTGTTCAAGATTATGAGCAAGATGGGTATCTCTACCATCCGTTCATACCGCGGTGCAAAGATTTTCGAAGCTGTCGGTTTGAGCGAAGAGTTAACCAAGGCTTATTTCGGGGGACTCGGTTCACCCATTGGGGGTATCCGGCTGGAAGAGATTGCCAGAGACGCCATTGCTTTTCATAAAGAAGGAATGGCGCAAGAAGTTGAAAGTGGAGAAACTCCCAACTCTCAACTTCTTAAAAGCAACGGGTTGTATTCTTTCCGAAAAGACGGAGAAAAGCATGCATGGAATCCCGAAACCATCAGTGCGCTGCAATTGGCTACTCGCTTGGGCAGCTATAAGAAATTCAAAGAATATACTCACTTGGTAGACGAGAAAGAGAAACCTATCTTCCTGCGTGACTTCCTGGGATTCCGCCGCAATCCGATTTCTATCGACCAGGTGGAACCGGTAGAGAATATTTTACACCGTTTTGTTACGGGTGCCATGTCTTTCGGCTCTATCAGCAAAGAGGCTCACGAGGCAATGGCTATCGCCATGAATAAAATTCACGGACGCAGTAATACCGGCGAGGGCGGTGAAGACGCTTCCCGCTTCCAACCGCTACCGGACGGCAGTTCCCTGCGAAGTGCCATCAAGCAGGTGGCTTCGGGACGCTTCGGTGTGACAGCAGAATATCTAGTGAATGCGGATGAGATTCAGATTAAGATAGCACAGGGGGCAAAGCCGGGCGAAGGTGGGCAGCTTCCGGGATTCAAGGTGAACGATGTGATTGCCAAGACACGCCACTCTATTCCGGGAATTTCTCTGATTTCTCCCCCGCCCCATCACGATATTTATTCGATAGAAGATTTGGCTCAATTGATTTTCGATTTGAAGAACGTAAATCCACAAGCCAAAATCAGTGTGAAGCTGGTCGCGGAAAGTGGTGTGGGCACGATTGCCGCAGGTGTGGCAAAGGCAAAAGCGGACTTGATTGTTATTTCCGGTGCCGAAGGGGGCACGGGGGCTTCTCCCGCTTCTTCTATCCGTTATGCGGGTATCTCTCCCGAACTGGGATTGAGCGAGACACAGCAGACATTGGTACTGAACGGACTCCGTGGCCAAGTGATTCTGCAAGCTGACGGGCAATTGAAAACCGGACGTGACATCATCTTAATGGCACTAATGGGTGCCGAAGAATATGGTTTTGCCACCTCTGCACTGATTGTACTAGGTTGTGTGATGATGCGCAAATGTCATCAGAACACTTGTCCTGTGGGAGTTGCTACACAGAATGAGGAGTTGCGCAAACGTTTCCACGGACGCAGTGAATATTTAGTGAATTTCTTCACGTTCCTGGCGCAGGAAGTCCGTGAACATCTGGCGGAAATGGGATTCACCCGGATGAACGACATTATCGGACGGACAGACTTGATTGAACGTAAATCCGTAGCGGACGACCCGAATCCGAAGCATGCGTTGATTGATTTCAACAGGATGTTGGCACGTATTGACAACACTGCCGCTATCCGTCATGTCACCGACCAGGAACATGGCATCTCTACCGTAAAGGATGTGGCTATCATTGATGCCGCCCAGGATGCCATCGAACATGAGAAAGAAATCTCTTTAGAATATACAATTGCGAATACAGACCGTGCAATAGGTGCTATGCTTTCGGGAGTAATCGCGAAGAAACATGGTGCCAAGGGATTACCGGAACATACGTTGAATGTGAAATTCAAAGGTTCGGCAGGTCAGTCTTTCGGTGCATTCCTTGTGCCAGGGGTCAACTTTAAACTGGAAGGGGAAGCGAACGATTATCTTGGCAAGGGTCTGAGTGGCGGACGTATCGCCGTGCTTCCCCCTATCCGCAGCAATTTCGAAGCTGACAAGAATACAATTGCCGGCAATACTTTGCTTTATGGCGCCACAAGTGGTGAAGTGTATATCAACGGTCGTGTAGGAGAACGTTTTGCCGTACGCAACTCGGGTGCCGTCGCCGTAGTGGAAGGTGTAGGCGACCACTGTTGCGAATATATGACCGGCGGACGCGTTGTAGTCCTCGGACAAACCGGACGCAACTTTGCAGCCGGCATGAGTGGCGGTGTAGCCTATGTATGGAACAAAGACGGTAACTTCGATTATTTCTGTAATATGGAAATGGTGGAACTGTCACTCATCGAAGAAGCCAGCTACCGGAAGGAGCTACACGAACTGATTCGCCAGCACTACCTGTACACGGGCTCCAAACTGGCACGAACAATGCTCGACGACTGGAATCATTATGCAGACCAATTCATCCAGGTAGTACCTATCGAATACAAAAAAGTATTGCAGGAAGAACAGATGAGAAAGTTACAACAGAAAATTGCAGACATGCAAAGAGACTATTAGATTTACAATTTGACTATTTACAATTTACTATTTGAATGTATAGTCTGTAAATAGTCAAATAGCAAATGACAAGATAGTCCGGAAATAGTAAATAATAAATAGTAAATCGTCAAATAGTAAATAACAAGATGGGAGATCCTAAAGCATTTCTAAATATACCCCGGCAGGAAGCGGGATACCGCCCTGTGAGCGAACGAATCACTGATTATAGTCAGGTAGAACAGACGTTGAATACAAACAGCCGCAAGTTGCAGGCATCCCGCTGCATGGACTGCGGCGTACCTTTCTGCCACTGGGCATGCCCGATAGGAAATAAACAACCGGAATGGCAGGATGCTTTGTTTAAAGGAAAATGGAAAGAGGCATACGAAATATTGTCATCTACTTGTGATTTTCCGGAATTTACAGGACGTATCTGCCCTGCCCTCTGCGAAAAGTCTTGTGTGTTAAAACTGTCATGCGACCAACCTGTGACGATTCGTGAAAACGAGGCAGCTATTGTTGAAGCAGCTTTTCGCGAAGGATATATACAGGTAAAAACACCGAGAAGAAACGGAAAGAAAGTGGCGGTGATTGGTGCGGGTCCTGCCGGATTGGTGGTGGCTAATCAGCTGAATTTAAAAGGATATAGCGTTACTTTATTCGATAAAGATGAAGCGCCCGGAGGGTTATTACGGTTCGGTATTCCTAATTTCAAACTGGATAAGAATGTAATTGACCGACGGATGAAGATATTGGCTGCAGAAGGAATACTGTTTGAGATGGGAGTAGAAATAGACATCAATCATTTGCCGGAAGGATTCGACGCTTACTGCATCTGTACCGGAACACCGACTGCACGTGATTTGAGTATTCCGGGACGTGAACTGAAAGGCATCCATTTCGCACTTGAAATGCTGGCACAGCAGAACAGGATTCTGGCAGGACAGACTTTCCCGAAAGATAAATTGGTGAATGCCAAAGGAAAAAAGGTGCTTGTCATCGGTGGTGGAGATACCGGTTCGGATTGTATCGGAACCAGTGTACGCCAAGGAGCCATCAGTGTAACTCAAATTGAAATCATGCCTAAACCGCCTGTGGGACATAATCCGGCTACTCCGTGGCCGCAATGGCCGATAGTCTTCAAGACGACTTCCAGCCACGAAGAAGGGTGTACACGACGCTGGTGCCTGGCTTCCAATCAGTTCCTCGGAAAGAACGGAAAGGTGACAGGTGTAGAAGTGGAAGAGGTAGAATGGATTCCGGCAACAGACGGCGGACGTCCCACGATGAAACCAACAGGGAAGAAGGAAGTCATCGAAGCTGATATGGTATTATTGGCGATGGGATTCCTGAAACCGGAGCAACCGAAATTTGCAAAAAATGTATTTCTTGCCGGAGATGCAACTACCGGAGCCAGTCTGGTAGTACGTGCCATGGCAGGCGGACGGAAAGCGGCTGCGGAAATAGATGCTTACTTAACAACCAAAAATTAAAGTTATGTGTGGAATAGCAGGTATACTCAACATCAAAGTTCAAACGAAAGAACTAAGAGATAAAGCACTGAAAATGGCCCAGAAGATCCGTCATCGCGGACCGGACTGGAGCGGAATCTATGTAGGTGGAAGTGCCATCCTGGCACACGAACGTCTTTCCATTGTCGACCCGCAGAGTGGCGGACAACCGTTATACTCTCCCGATCGTAAACAGGTGCTAGCCGTCAACGGTGAGATTTACAATCACCGTGATATTCGCGCTAAATATGCGGGAAAATATAACTTTCAGACTGGAAGTGACTGTGAGGTAATTCTTGCCCTCTATAAAGATAAAGGTATCCATTTTCTGGAAGATATCAGTGGTATCTTTGCCTTTGTCCTTTATGACGAAGAGAAAGATGAGTTCCTGATTGCCCGCGACCCTATCGGCGTTATACCTTTATATATAGGCAAAGACAAAGAGGGAAAAATCTACTTCGGCAGCGAACTGAAAGCGCTCGAAGGATTTTGTGATGAATACGAGGTATTCCTTCCCGGACATTACTATTACAGTAAAGAAGGAGAGATGAAACGCTGGTATTCGCGCGACTGGACAGAATATGAAACCGTAAAAGACAACGATGCCCGAACCGCCGATATAAAAACAGCATTAGAAGATGCCGTTCATCGCCAGTTGATGAGTGACGTACCTTATGGAGTACTTCTTTCCGGCGGTCTGGACAGTTCTGTTATTTCCGCTATCGCCAAGAAATATGCAGCCAAACGTATAGAAACAGACGGGGCAAGCGATGCCTGGTGGCCGCAACTTCACTCTTTTGCCATCGGTCTGAAGGGTGCGCCCGACTTGATAAAGGCACGTGAGGTTGCCGAATATATCGGCACGGTGCATCACGAAATAAACTACACCGTGCAGGAAGGACTGGATGCGATTCGTGACGTTATCTATTTCATAGAGACGTATGACGTAACTACCGTGCGGGCTTCTACTCCTATGTATCTGCTGGCACGTGTCATCAAGTCTATGGGTATCAAAATGGTGTTGAGCGGTGAAGGTGCCGATGAAGTTTTTGGCGGCTATCTCTATTTTCACAAAGCTCCTACTCCGGAGGCGTTCCACGAAGAAACGGTACGCAAACTTTCAAAATTGCATATGTATGACTGTCTCCGGGCCAACAAGAGTTTATCTGCCTGGGGAGTTGAAGGACGTGTCCCCTTCCTTGATAAAGAATTTCTTGATGTGGCAATGACGCTGAATCCGAAGGCTAAAATGTGTCCCGGAAAGAATATTGAAAAAAGAATCGTACGTGAGGCTTTCACCGATATGCTACCGGAAAGCGTGGCATGGAGACAAAAAGAGCAGTTCAGTGACGGTGTGGGATATTCCTGGATTGATACATTGAAAGAAATAACAACCGCTGCCGTAAGTGACGAACAAATGGCACAGGCCGCCGAACGTTTTCCCATCAATACTCCGCAAAACAAGGAAGAATATTATTACCGCAGCATCTTTGAAGAACATTTCCCCAGCGAAAGTGCGGCTCGCAGCGTGCCGAGTGTTCCCAGCGTAGCCTGCTCTACGGCAGAAGCACTGGCATGGGATATTTCCTTCAGAAATCTGAATGAGCCAAGCGGACGCGCGGTAAAAGGAATACATGAAGAAGCCTATACTTAACTTGTCGAAAAGTAATAGAATAGACTATTTCTGTTACTTTTTTGTAGCATTTCTATTCTAAAATCCTTAAGATTAACGCAGATTAGCATATTATTGTCTGATTTGCGTTTTCTTTTTTATAATTTTGAGGCCAAACCCGATTAAATCTGTTAAACCTTTTAAAGACCAAACAAATGAATTTAAAGAAAATAATGATGGCTTCCGCCCTTTTAGTAACTGCTTGCTGTATGCAGGCACAGACAAAAGCAATTGCCCACCGTGGTTTTTGGAAAACCCCGGGTTCATCACAAAACAGTATTGCCGCACTTCAAAAAGCAGATTCCATCGGATGCTACGGTTCAGAATTTGATGTATGGATTGCCAAAGATAATAAACTGATTGTCAATCATGACCCCGTTTATAAAATGCGACCGATGGAATATTCCAAAGGGGATGCATTGACCGGTCTGAAACTCTCTAACGGAGAAAACCTGCCTAGTTTAAAGCAGTATTTGGAAGCAGGAAAGAAATGCGATACCCAATTGATACTCGAACTCAAAGCACACAGCACCAAAAAGCGTGAGACAAAAGCCGTGCAGGAAATTGTGGCTATGGTAAAAAGTATGGGATTGGAGAACCGCATGGAATATATCACTTTCTCTCTGCATGCCATGAAAGAATTTATCCGCTTGGCGCCTACCGGAACTCCAGTATTCTATCTGAACGGTGATTTATCTCCGGAAGAATTAAAAGAACTTGGTGCAGCGGGATTTGACTATCATATGGGAGTAATTAAAAAACACCCCGAATGGATTAAGGAAGCTCATGACCTTGGCATGAAAGTCAATGTATGGACAGTGGATGAGGCAGAGGACATGAAATGGCTGATTGAGCATAAAGCAGATTTTATTACTACCAATGAGCCGATTGTATTACAGAAAGAGCTTAAGCAACAATAAATCAATATATATATTTAATCGTTTAGTATCCGGACTTAAAACAACGGAGCATTCCTTCAATTCATTTGACATTGAAGAGAATATCCGTATTTCTGCAAACACTAACAAAATATTACAGTCAGTTCATCTCAAATCATCCAGCACCTCTTTCAACTCTTGCACCGTCAATTCTCCTACTTGCCGCCAAAGTTCATTTCTCTTATGTAATAAGAGGAATGCCGGAACAGTATCTACATTATGTACATCGGCAAAAACAATGGATATAGGAGAAGGTTCTTAGGACTATCAAGGCTAAATATTCTTTATATATTATGAAAGAATATGCAAAAGGACGCACCAAAATAACAATTCATCAACATATAGATATATATAATTTCATTTTATAAGTTTAGATAGCTATATAATAAGCGATTGAAAGATTAATGAAAATAAATAGATATTAGATATACTTTTAAATAAAACACAAAACAAAAAGTCATATCTTTGCATCGTAATAAAACAAAAGGATACAACAACCAATAAATACAAGTCAAAATGATAAGAAAGATTAAGTTCACGAAAATGCATGGAGCAGGAAATGACTACATATATGTAGATACTACCCAATATCCGATAGCAGATCCTGAAAAGAAAGCAATCGAATGGAGCAAGTTTCATACAGGAATTGGGAGTGACGGACTTATATTAATTGGAAGTTCCGATAAGGCTGATTTCAGCATGCGTATTTTCAATGCCGACGGTTCGGAAGCGATGATGTGCGGAAATGGTAGCCGTTGCGTAGGCAAATACGTATATGAATACGGTTTGACTGATAAAACAGAAATCACACTGGACACGCTGTCGGGAATTAAGATACTGAAACTTCACGTAGAAGGAGAAACAGTTACCGCAGTCACAGTAGATATGGGCAGTCCGTTGGAAACAGGAGAAGTACATTGGAAAGGGAAATATCCTTTCCAGTCAACTAAAGTATCAATGGGAAATCCTCATTTAGTTACTTTTGTGGATGATATAACCCGGATTAACTTACCGGAAATCGGTCCCGAATTGGAGAATCATCCTCTTTTTCCTGACAGAACTAATGTAGAGTTTGCACAAATTGTCGGCAAAGATACTATACGGATGAGAGTATGGGAAAGAGGTTCGGGAATTACCCAAGCTTGCGGAACAGGTGCTTGCGCCACAGCAGTAGCCGCCTTCATCAACGGGCTTGCAGGAAGAAAAAGCAATATAATAATGGATGGCGGCACAGTTATCATTGAATGGGACGAAGCCTCAGGCCATATATTGATGACAGGACCGGCAACCAAAGTTTTCGATGGAGAAATTGTTGAAGAAGTTGAGAATGGAGAGTTGAGAGTCGAGAATTAAGAATGAATACGGATAGAAACTTAAAACAATAACAACATGGCATTAGTAAACGAACATTTTTTGAAATTACCGGGAAGTTACTTGTTCTCGGATATAGCGAAAAAGGTAAATACTTTCAGGATAACGCATCCCAAACAGGAAATCATCCGGCTAGGTATCGGTGATGTAACTCAGCCACTTCCCAAAGCCTGTACCGAAGCAATGCATAAAGCGGTAGAAGAACTGGCCAGTAAGGACACATTCCGCGGATATGGTCCTGAACAGGGATATGATTTTTTGATTGAAGCAATTATAAAGAATGACTTCGCCTCACGCGGGATTCACTTTTCCGCTTCTGAGATATTTGTCAGCGACGGAGCCAAAAGCGATACCGGGAACATAGGTGATATTCTTCGCCATGACAATAGCGTAGGCGTTACAGACCCTATCTATCCGGTATATATTGACAGTAACGTCATGTGCGGACGTGCCGGAGTACTGGAAGAGGAAACGGGTAAATGGAGCAATGTCACATATATGCCCTGCACGAGTGAAAACAACTTCATTCCTGAAATTCCGGACAAACGGATAGACATTGTTTATCTCTGCTATCCGAACAACCCGACCGGCACAACACTGACCAAACCGGAACTGAAGAAATGGGTGGACTATGCTTTGGCAAACGACACGTTAATCCTGTTTGATGCCGCATACGAAGCATATATCCAAGACGAAAACATCCCCCACTCTATCTACGAAATTAAAGGGGCGAAGAAATGTGCCATTGAATTCCGCAGCTTCTCAAAGACAGCAGGATTCACCGGAGTACGTTGCGGATATACGGTAGTACCGAAAGAGCTTACTGCCGCAACATTGGAAGGCGACCGCATCCCGCTCAACAGACTATGGAACCGCCGGCAGTGTACCAAGTTCAACGGCACTTCCTACATTACCCAACGGGCAGCGGAAGCTGTTTACAGTGCGGAGGGCAAAGCACAGATTAAAGAAACGATCAACTATTATATGACCAACGCAAAAATCATGAAGGAAGGACTGGAAGCTACCGGATTGAAAGTTTATGGTGGAGTGAATGCTCCCTATTTATGGGTGAAAACCCCGAATGGCCTATCCTCATGGCGATTCTTTGAACAGATGTTGTATGAAGCCAATGTTGTCGGTACTCCCGGTGTGGGCTTCGGGCCGAGTGGTGAAGGATATATCCGCCTGACCGCTTTCGGCGAACGCAACGACTGTATCGAAGCTATGAGAAGAATAAAAAACTGGCTCTGATTGAATGAATAATGGATAGCGGGGAATGGGAAGTTCAACATACCCCCATTAACGGACATCATCATTCCCGCATTATCAGTTATCCATTGTTAGTTATCTATAAAAAGAACGATAGTATTTCGCGCGCTACTATATATATGGACCGTACATCCACATTTTTCTAACTTTTAAAGGTAAAAAGACGATGAAAACGACGATTAACAAAAACAAGGGGGTAATAACAGTAGCATTATTACTGTCAGGGCTTGTCCCATCCGCAACGATGGCACAAGATAAAGTAGAAACTTCCGTAGGAGTTGACCTGGTAAGCGGTTACATCTGGCGTGGGCAGGATTTAGGCGGAGTCAGCATCCAGCCTTCACTGGGAATTGCTTACAAAGGTTTTTCACTCGGAGCATGGGGTTCTGTAGGATTCGAATCGGCAGACACGAAAGAGTTTGATTTGACCTTCGGGTACTCGATTGGTGGTTTTAGCGTTTCGGTAACAGATTATTGGTTTAATAGCCAAGTAGCGACAGGTGTGGACGATGACGGAGAAACGGTTTATTCAACCAACAAGTATTTTAAATATGGAGCCCATTCTACGGCTCATGTGTTTGAGGCACAAGTGGGATATGATTTCGGTCTGCTGTCCGTCAACTGGTACACGAACTTTGCTGGTGCCGACGGTGTGAAAGAAAATGGCAAAAGAGCTTATTCTTCCTATCTCGCACTCAGCGCACCGTTCAGATTGGGTGGTCTTGACTGGACAGTAGATTTGGGCATGGTACCCTGGGAGACGACTTTCTATAATGGCTATACAAGTGGGTTCTGTGTTTCCGATGTCAGCCTCGGAGCTTCCAAGGACATCAAGTTCAGCGATTCCTTCTCCGTCCCGGCATTCGCCAAGGTATCAGTCAATCCACGCACGGAAGGAGCTTATTTCACATTCGGACTAAATTTTTAAGAGAGGAAGTTTAGAATATCAAGAGAGTGTATAGGGCCAAGGTAGTTAGAGTTTAGATTTTATCGGTTTGTTGTATGGTAACCTGCCATGGCTGCCACTACCCTATACCTCTTTCTTTTACTGGTCAACACTAATAATTTAAGGTATATGAAAAAGATTGAAGCTATTATCCGTAAAACCAAATTCGAGGACGTGAAAGACGCCCTTCTCGAAGCGGACATCGAATGGTTCTCTTACTATGACGTAAGGGGTATTGGAAAAGCGCGCCAGGGACGTATCTATCGTGGCGTAGTCTATGACACCAGCACCATCGAACGAATACTTATCTCTATTGTCGTACGCGACAAGAATACAGAGAAAACGGTACAAGCCATCATCAAGGCTGCACAAACCGGAGAAATCGGCGACGGACGTATCTTCGTCATCCCTATCGAAGACGCCATCCGCATCCGTACTGCCGAGCGCGGCGACATAGCCCTCTATAACGCCGAACAAGAACGCTAGCGGCAGCGGCAAGGTGCCGTTCCCAGGTTGCCTTGCGGTTTATAACGTTTATAAAGAGGTTTACAACATCACTAATAATAGGTATAAAATAAGATAATTATTATGGATACAAAATATAAAGGCCATGGCTTCATAAAGCTGTGGATAGTCACTACTATGTTCATGTTATTCTGTTTTGCTACAGGTACACTAGCACAGGATACAGTTATTGCCGATACAGCAACAGTTACAGAGACAATAACTGAACTTTCAGCACTCCCGGCCGAATCTACGGCAGAAGCCCCGGATACTATCGGCGACCTGGCTTTAGGATTAAATACGGTTTGGATGCTACTTGCAGCTATGCTCGTGTTCTTCATGCAGCCGGGATTTGCTTTGGTAGAGGCCGGTTTCACTAGAGTGAAGAATACCGCCAACATTTTAATGAAGAACTTCGTAGACTTCATGTTCGGTTCTTTGCTTTACTGGTTCATCGGTTTCGGACTGATGTTCGGCGCAGGCGGATTCATCGGGATGCCACACTTCTTCGACCTGTCTTTCATGGATAACGGGCTGCCCAAAGAAGGATTCCTTGTTTTCCAAACCGTATTCTGCGCCACTGCCGCTACCATCGTATCAGGAGCAATGGCAGAACGTACGAAATTCTCCATGTATTTGATTTATACAATCTTCATCAGTGTACTGATTTACCCGATTTCCGGTCATTGGACTTGGGGCGGCGGTTGGCTGATGAACGGTGAATCAGGTTCTTTTATGATGAACCTTTTCGGAACAACCTTCCATGATTTCGCCGGTTCCACTGTTGTTCACTCGGTAGGTGGATGGATTGCTTTGGTAGGTGCCGCCATTCTCGGCCCGCGTATCGGGAAATATGGAAAAGACGGAAAGTCCAGAGCTATTCCGGGCCATAACCTGACTATTGCCGCATTGGGTGTATTTATCCTTTGGTTCGGATGGTTCGGATTCAACCCCGGTTCCCAGTTGGCAGCAAGTAGTGAAGCAGATGCAAACGCCATATCACATGTATTCCTGACAACCAATCTTGCAGCTTGTGCCGGTGGTTTCTTCGCCTTGGCAATCAGTTGGACGAAGTACGGAAAACCCTCTTTGTCATTGACACTGAATGGTGTATTGGCAGGTTTGGTAGGTATCACCGCGGGATGCGATGTCGTATCTCCTGCAGGAGCCGCATTGACAGGTGCCATCTGTGGCGTTGTGATGATATTCTCGGTAGACTTTATTGATAAAATCCTGAAAATCGACGACCCGGTAGGTGCTTCTTCCGTGCATGGTGTTTGCGGTTTCTTAGGAACCATTCTTACAGGTTTGTTTTCTACCAGCGAAGGGCTGTTCTATGGATACGGTTTCGGATTCCTCGGAGCACAAATCTTCGGAGCACTTGTAGTCGGAGTTTGGGCGGCAGGCATGGGATTCATCATCTTCAAGGCTCTTGAAAAAATTCACGGTCTGCGCGTTCCGGCACGTATCGAGGAAGAAGGACTCGATATTTACGAACACGGAGAATCCGCTTACAACTAACAGAGAAAGATTATTTGCTCTCACATATTTAACAACAAATCAAAATTAGATATTATGTCAAAACTAAGATTCAGAGTAGTAGAAACTGCTTTCAAGAAGAAAGCGGTTGAGGTGGCAACTCCTGCCGAACGCCCGTCGGAGTATTTCGCCAAGTACGTATTCAACAAGGAAAAGATGTTTAAGTACCTTCCCAGCAAGGTATATAATGCATTGATTGACGCTATTGACAATGGCGCTCCGCTAGACCGCAGCATAGCCGACGAAGTGGCTGCCGGCATGAAGAAATGGGCTACCGAAATGGGAGTTACCCATTACACCCACTGGTTTGCACCGCTGACCGAAGGTACGGCAGAAAAGCACGATGCTTTCGTAGAACATGACGGCAAAGGCGGCATGATGGAAGAATTCACGGGCAAACTGCTTGTACAGCAGGAGCCGGATGCTTCCTCTTTCCCGAACGGTGGTATCCGCAATACGTTCGAAGCCCGCGGATACAGTGCCTGGGACCCTTCATCTCCTGCATTTATCGTAGACGACACTCTTTGTATCCCAACCGTATTTATCGCATATACCGGCGAAGCCCTCGACTACAAAGCTCCGTTATTGAAAGCACTTCGTGCCGTAGATAAAGCAGCCGTAGACGTTTGTCACTATTTCAACCCGGAAGTGAAGAAGGTAGTTGCCTATTTGGGCTGGGAACAGGAATATTTCTTAGTGGACGAAGGTTTATACGCCGCACGCCCGGACTTGTTAATGACAGGCCGTACATTAATGGGACACGACAGCGCCAAGAACCAGCAGTTGGAAGACCATTATTTCGGTGCTATCCCTACCCGCGTAGCAGCATTTATGAAAGACCTCGAAATTGAAGCCCTGAAACTGGGTATCCCTGTAAAGACCCGTCACAACGAGGTTGCACCCAACCAGTTTGAACTGGCTCCAATCTTCGAAGAATGCAACTTAGCCAATGACCATAACTTATTGATTATGTCGTTGATGCGCAAAGTAAGCCGCCGTCATGGTTTCCGTGTACTTCTTCATGAAAAACCGTTCAAAGGCGTCAATGGTTCCGGCAAGCACAATAACTGGTCACTGGGGACTGACACAGGTATCTTATTGATGGGACCGGGCAAGACTCCTGAAGACAACCTGCGTTTCGTTACGTTCGTTGTAAATACATTGATGGCGGTTTATCATCATAACGGATTACTGAAAGCATCTATCTCCAGTGCCACCAACGCCCACCGTCTGGGAGCGAATGAAGCGCCGCCGGCAATCATCTCCTCTTTCCTGGGCAAACAGTTGTCTCAGGTATTGGACCATATAGAAAACAGTACAAAGGATGACTTAATCAGCCTCAGCGGCAAACAGGGCATGAAGCTGGATATTCCGCAGATACCCGAATTGCTGATTGACAATACCGACCGTAACCGCACCTCTCCTTTCGCCTTCACCGGCAACCGTTTCGAGTTCCGTGCCGTAGGTTCTGAAGCAAACTGCGCTTCCGCCATGATTGCATTGAACTCTGCCGTAGCTCATCAGTTGGCGAAATTCAAGAAAGATGTAGACGCCTTGATTGAAAAAGGAGAACCGAAGATATCCGCCATCCTTGAGATTATCCGCGGATACATCAAAGAGTGCAAAGCCATTCACTTTGACGGCAACGGTTACAGTGACGAGTGGAAAGAAGAAGCTGCCCGCCGCGGTCTGGATTGTGAAACGAGTGTTCCTGTCATCTTCGACAACTATCTGAAACCGGAAACGATTGCCATGTTCGAAGCTACCGGCGTAATGACAAAGAAAGAGCTGGAAGCCCGCAACGAAGTGAAATGGGAAACTTACACGAAGAAAATCCAGATTGAAGCCCGTGTATTGGGTGACCTGGCAATGAACCATATCATCCCGGTAGCAACCCAGTATCAAACAGATTTGATTAACAACGTCTATAAGATGCAATCCCTGTTTCCGGCAGAGAAGGCAGCCAAGCTATCTGCCAAGAACTTGGAACTTATCGAAGAGATTGCCGACCGTACAGCCTTCATCAAGGAGCATGTAGACGCAATGGTGGAAGCCCGTAAAGTGGCGAACAAGATTGAAAGCGAACGTGAGAAAGCCATTGCCTACCATGACACAATCACTCCGGCACTGGAAGAAATCCGTTACCACATCGACAAGTTGGAACTCATTGTCGACAATCAAATGTGGACGCTTCCGAAATACAGGGAACTATTATTCGTAAGATAGAAAAAGAAAATGCCCGATGAAGTCTTTCTCATCGGGCATGGAATAGAGATTATCTATTTCTTTTGTTGGTTGTTTTAAGTTTGCAGTGGAGGGGTGCCGTGAGGCAGTCCTCTTCTTTTTATACCCTATACACTCAAGAAGATAATCAACAAGCGTATGTTCTCTTTTAAGAAACGCAGAGTGATAGTTATATTCTTTTCCACCGTCTTCTCTGAAATAGCGAGTTTCTCTGCGATTTCACGGTTGGTGCACCCTTCCTTACGGCTCAATCGGAATATTTCCTGTTGGCGGGGAGAAAGCTCCGCCAGCAATTGTTCAATGTATTCTCCCAGCTCATGTGCCTCCATCTCCTCTTGAATCCCATGCCAATCGTTCTCATTGTCAGTGATAGTATCCAAAACGGTAAGTTTATAAGCGTTCTCATTAAAGCTTTTCCGCATATGGCTAAAGATAAGATTGCGGGTGGCTATAAAAAGAAATCCCTCAAAACTTTCATTTTCTTTTAAAGATTCACGATAATTCCAGAGTTTCAGAAATACCTGTTGGACAATATCTTCAATATCGGCATCCGAAGTAATATAAAGCCGTGAAAAGTTACAAACCTCCCCCCAATACCTTTTATAAATAATGGAAAACGCATCATTATCACCTTTTTTCAGTGCAGCTATCAATTCACGGTCTGTCATAAGATTTATTAATTACAGGCGCAAATATAAGTACTAATATTAAATATGAGTATATAAACGCTAAAATTATTATACGCCCATCCCCAATTATTCCT
>ERZ778503.674-NODE-674-length-27348-cov-21.802770_pt1 | contig 27348 bp, 25 predicted proteins | sample MGYA00510047_ERZ778503 | MGnify/ENA primary metagenome ERZ778503 (study PRJEB29527, sample SAMN07138965) | mouse gut metagenome | material: feces | host: mouse | place: China:Nanjing | collected 2016-01-25 ... | reverse complement strand
CCCCGCATCCGGGGTCAAGTTCGCCGATCAGGTCAAGAAGCGCGCCGGAGAAGCCATCGATGACACTGCGTCCGGTCTGGTCGCCTCCGTAAAGGTCGTTTGCCTCGAACTGCCATGTCAGTATCAACTCGGCAATCTCGTGTCCGAAAAACTCATCGAATATTGCCTGACCTTCGGGGGTGAGGTATATCTCGTCGCCGTCAAGCATGGCGAGTCCCTTGTTCACAAGGCTGCCCATCGCGCTGCCGTAGTCGTTTGTCTCCTTCGTGTATGGCACACCGGTGTGCATTAACTCATCGACACAGCCTGCCACTGTCGTGAGATTGCCGATGACATCGGCAAACGCTCTTGACTCCACAGGGCGGTCGAAGGGATACACCCCTGCATCGGCAATCTCGACCTGAGTCTGGAAAGAGCCTGTCTCGGTCACGTCATAGGCGTCGCCGGTTATTTCCCAGCGGCGGCTGAAACGGTTGTCACCGACGGAGAACTCCAGTGTGGCATACTTCCGCACGGGTTTCTGCTCCATGACAGCCCTCATACGGGTGAGGATAAGGCGGTAGAGTTGCAGCTCGCTCCCGCTTAGCACTTCCTCGGCGGCGCGCAGGGTTATTATGGCGTGGCTGTCGATTGTCGCTCCGTTGTCTCCCCACAGGTAGCCTCCGGCATCGGGGAACACCGTCATGATGTGGCCCCGCAGTTTTTCGGGAAGGTGCGGGCAGTCGGTCAGAGGCGACGATATAAGCCCCCTGTCATAAAGTTTCTGCGCAACTTTCAGCGTCTTGCCGGGCATGAAGCCGAGATTGTTGAAGGCGTCCATCTGGAGTGTCAGGAGTGTGTGGAAACGCAGGTTGAACCTGTCGGTCTCCTCTATGGTCAGTGTGGCGGGTACTGTTTCGCCAACGGGTACGGATTCGAGCGCGGCTCCGGCATCCGCCTCATCGTCCCATGACTTCGCGGACTCGAACACCGTGCCGCTGTTTGCGTTGACGAGGATTGAATATGCGGGATGTGCCGGCAGCTGCACATAGTCTATATGGTCGGAGAGTTCTCCGAGATATAAGAGCGCGACAGCCTCCTGACGGGTAAGGTTGCAGGCGGGAAGCCCCATGTGCAGTAAGGTCTGGTTGATATTGTAGCCGAACAGCATATCCATACCTTTTGACACGAGTCCTGTCTGGGCGAGGCGGTGGAGGTGACGGCCCGACTCACGGAAATGGAATGCCCCGCGGATTGCGCCGTAGCTGAGCCGGGTCATCCACATGCGGCTTCGGGGACAGCCCACACGGAAGTGGCGGCAGATGTTGAAGAAGCGTGCCTGTGCGTCGGCTCCGCCGTCGGAGGCGAACACCACTTCGGATGCCTCGCGGAACAGGGGCTTCAGTTCGCGTTCCAGTTCCTTGTCGGTGACGGACATCCGGAACTTCTCCGGGATGAACGGACTCTTTCCGTCAGCCATCTCGCCGAGGGGCGTGTGGCGGATGAAACGGGGCGGCACTGCGGCAACTGTCAATGTTCCGGAGGTATAGATGCCCTCGCTTGTCTCGTTGTTTGCGCCAAGTGCTATGGCGACGTTCTTGGTGGCGAGAATGCTCTCGCAGATAATAAGGATCATAATTTAATGTGGGTTTAGGGTGAATTTATTGAAGGCACGGGGATTGGGTCGCCCTTATCCCCGTGCCGTGGGGATAACTTGTCTGGGTGATACGGTTGCCGGACGGGATATTTACGGACGTGACGTGGATTCAGTGGTCGGGATTACAGTCATAACCCGGCAATCATATCGGTTGAATCACAGTGTATATTGATTGTGGACGGATGGTGAGAGGCTTTCAGGGTCTGGGACCTTTGGGCTTCTGCTGCCTTTGCTGGTTTTCGTCCTTTGGCGCGGTCTGTCCGCGCTGGAGAGGCTCCTTCACGTTCTTGGTAGCCTCGTTGGTTGCACCGTCATTGTTGACAGCCATCTGTGTCTTGCTTTCCTCGGCGATGCCCACCACCTTGTCGCGGTCGGGATATACGCGGGTGGTGATCGGCGCACGTTTTTCAGGGTCATACTGGAAATAGACGGTGCAGTTGTTGCCGAACAGGTCTTTGGCTTCGCCCACGAGGACTTTCTTACCGGCAAGATAGTCGTTCTGCTGCTGTTCGCTCAGCTCTATCTTACACCAGTGGGCAAGGCGTTTGACAGTGCCGTCGGCATTGTGCCAGCGTTCTTCCGGCTTCTGTTGCGTCTGCTGTTGCTGTTGAGGCTTCCCGTTCTGCTCCTGCAACTGGCGGTAGAGATCGGAGTTGACGAAAACGACATCACGTTTGGATACGTTGTATTGCAGGTCGGCGACAAATTTCGCGCCGTTGGGCAGTTCGACGCTCTGCGCCCGTATGGTGCCGCCGTTCTTCAGTATGCCTACTGCCTGCATGTCGAGTTCTATGTTCGCCACTTTGCGCCGGATATATATGTTGTCTATCGGCATTGACTCGATTTCATTGGTGAGCCTGTCTATGCTCACGAGGCATCTCTTGATTTCCCCGGTCTTGGGGTCGGCAAGTTCCACCGCCCTGCCGAGGTTGCCGGTCTTGCGCAGTTCGGCCTTGTCCTCGCCTGTGAATGTATAGCCCTTGTATTCCTTGTCGAGCTGCGGCTCGTTGCGGACGAAATGTGGCACGAGTGAATATGAGCCATCGGGGTTGGTGCGGAAAGAGAGCTTTGCCTGAATCGAGAACTTCTCGTCGCCGAATTGTGGCATCAAAGTGAAAAGCTGCGGCGATTTGTGGTTATAGACCATCTGGTCGAGTGCCCCTGATTTTTCAAGGTCTTCGCGCGTGATGCCCCATTGCTTCTGTATCTTGTCCCAGTCTATGCTGTCCGCGTTTATGGGGGCATTCCTGACAGGTGCCGCGGCTGTCTGTTCAGGCTGTTGGGGCTGTTGTGCCTGCACTGATTGTTCAGGCTCCGGGGGCTGTGCCTGTTGTGGCGGCTGGGGTGTCTCGACTGCCTGTTGTTCCTGCTGAGCCGGAGGCTCAGGAACTGTCTGTTGCTCAGGATTTACTGTCCGGGCGGGGACGTCCGTTTCCACCGCATAGGGTCTGAGCATCTCTGCGTTTTTCTCCGCTTCCTGAATAATGTCCGCCATTGCGGGCGCGACCATTTCATACCTGTCGGCTGGCAGTCTGAAAAGGCTGAACATCGTAGGGTTCTTGGCCTGCCGGAGAAAATTCGACATGAACGCTTCGAGGGGGTTCTGCCCTTTGTTGAACTTGATGAGTTCACTGAGTGGCGTTGACTTTACGTCCGCCATCTTCGGGGTGCCGTCGGGATTCTGCCCTACGACCGCCCCGACTTTCCCGCTTGTGTTGTCGCGGGCCATCAGCACTTCCTGCTGATCGGGAGTCTGGTCCATAATGAATTATGATTTAGTGGTGGTTGTTTTGGCGTTTCCGCCGGAGTTGGTTCTGCACTTCACAGCCCTGTAGTCTGGATGGGACGAACTGATGAAGCACTTTTCGAGAAACTCGTCGAGGTCGCATTGAAGGACGAACTTTATGTTTCCCTCTATGCTCTCATAGACCTTGATTTTTCCTGCGTCGCGGTATCGCCTTATTGTCTTCTCGCTGATGTCAAGCCCGGTTATGATGTCGTCGAGAAGGATTACAGGCTCTCCGTGGAAGGTCAGTCGCGGTCTGTCTCTCGCGGGATAAAGGCAGGGACTTCTGGCACGCTGCTCTACGAGTGAGACATAGGCTTGCGCGGCGGTCTTGAAATCCACGTCCTTATCGGTAGTCTGCGCCGCCATACGCTTATTCGGGTGTGGCGGACGATGCCGTGGCTTTCGCCTGTCTGTATGAAAAGAAAGGTGCGAGAAGTCTGGCGGCTGCCATGAGGAACATTGATCCGAACAGCCACGCGTTGGCATCCGCGGGCAGTTCATCCATAGGATTGTTGCCGGGTCTGCGGTTGCGGGTCTTGCGGCTGCGGTCTGATTTGCCGCTCTTTGATTTGGGCTTCCTGTTGAAGCCTGATGCGTTTGGGGGAGTTGTAATCTCCATGCGGTTATATGTTTTTACGTTAGACTTATCGAGGATTGCGCCTCGTTTGCAATTATAACCGAAGGGATTATGAAAAGGGTTGTTTAACGATGGTTAATATCGCCAATATGTTGATTTATCGGATATTATGACAGTGAAATATTTTTAAAGTTAAATATTTACGATTGGTGAACCGTCAATCGTGATTTTCTTATGGTAAAGGATTTGGCTGTGCTTTTCGGTTGATTAAGACATAAAATATAGCGTATAGAAACCTACGCTTACCATTGAAGGCTCTGCAAAGCCCGGACGAAAAGCTTGAGTGACTATACGCTATGCGATAAGCATAGCATAGCCTCACGCCAAGTTCGTCCTTTTGTTAAATTTGCAGATTTACAATGGAACTTCTGCGGAAGTTATGTTATCCTATATTGTTGATGCGGTTGGCTCTCCAATCGCGAATCTTTGCTATTTTGCGGTGCAAAGTTACGAAATTTTCCTGAGGTTGTCAAGCCTCAATTTCGCCGTCAGAATTGATATGGTGCTTTTTACGAAGTTGTATAAGAGTCTTCTCTGACACTCCGAGTAGTTTTGCAGCACCTCGCCATGTACCTGCCCGATTGAAGGCTTTGATGATATTCTCCTTTTCCGTTCTCGGATTTCGATGCGTCAAATCTTCGGCATTGTCGGGAGTGGCGTCATCAAATCTGATGTCCTCAGCGGTAATGGTATCCTCTTTCGCATGGAAGGCGGCGAAAAGAACAGTATCTTTCAGTTCTCGGACGTTGCCGGGCCACGGATGTAGTTTCAACGCCTTTATGGCAGACGCGTCAAGATGCTGTTTCGGTCGCTGTTTCTTTTGAGCGTATCTCTGAAGAAGATAGTCTGCAATATCAGCTATCTCTTCCGTTGATTCCCGGAGAGATGGTACAGAAATGCTCCTCTGCCGGAGCATGTAGAAAAGATTGTCACGGAAGCTTCCGTCAGCTACCATCTTCAACAGATTTCCGTTTGCAGTGCTGATGATTCTCACATCGGGGTGTTCCTGTTCAAGAATGTGCAGTAGCACTGATTGGGTCTCAAATGTCAGCAACTGGATGTTCTTGATTATCAGTGTACCACCTTTCACTTCCTGAAAGTAGCCCTCGATGCGGTTATAGATTTCGCTGCGGTCTGACTCCGGGTCATGCTTGCCGACAAGCGGCGCGCTTCCGGCTTCGAGAACCTTTAACGGCTTCTGTGTCCGCGAACTTTGGAGATAGATCTGTCGTGCAATCTGTTCCTTCCCCATACCGCTTTCGCCGAAAATGATACAGTTGGCGTTTGTTGTCGCCACACGTACGATTGCCTTCCCTATTTCACGGAAACTGTTGCTCCTCCGTGGAATCAGGGCGTTGTCAAGCTGGATTACGATGTTCTCCGGTTTTGCGTATTTGCCTACCGTTTCAACGAGCTGCTTGTCAATACCGGCCCGTTGCACCACATCTACCGCTCCGCCGCCTTTCATCACTTCAAGAAGGTCGGGACCATTCAGGTTGTTCACTATGGCGATGACCGGGAACGTGAATCCTTCTGTCTTCTGCCAGTTGATTAACTCTTTTGCAGAGCTGTCACGGAGTGAAGCGTCCGCGACAATCACTGCGCCCGGTGGAAGTTTCTCCACCGCCTCTTTTGCAGCGTCAAAATCCTCCGCTGTTACCGGGTCATAGCCGGCTTTCGTGAGTAAACCAGCCATTATCCGACAGTCGGAGGATGACGCATCTACAATCAAAACTTTGTTCATTGATTTTTGATTTAGTTAAACATATATTGTTGAAATATCTTTAGGTAAGTAGAGGCGGGGGGGACCCGCCTCTAACTCATGTAGAATATTCTCATCAGTTTATTCTATATCCAAGATAGGAATAGAATTTGAAGAAGAATTTTGGAATCAGCGACATTATGCGCATGGGGAATGTCTGACGGGAACGGAAAAACCGTCCGGGAGATGTCTGCTCAATCAACCGAAGATTGGAATTCCAAGTTTCGAGAATCTTACCGTCGTTAATGCCCCATTTTACAGAAGCGTCAACTTTTTTAAGCGCATCATGTTTGTTCTGATTTTTCACGGCAAGCGTACCGAGAGTGTCAAACCATATCTCCGCGCTGTGGAATCTTTCGGACAGGTCATTGAAGAACAGTTTCAACTGGCACTCTTCAAAATACATAACCACTCCCTCGATGATGAAAAGAAAACTACCGTCAGGATGCTGTGTCTGGATTTCATCCATCCATGCCGTTTCAAACATTGATGCTGAAATATAATTTTCATTTACAGCCGTAGGGATATAATGTTGACGGAGCTTGATTGTGTCCGGAAGATCGAGGCTGTAAAAGACCACGTTTTTATCTTTCTCCACCGTTCTTTGACATCGGGCATCAAGACCACACCCTACATTGATAATAACAGGATTGATATGCGACTGCACAAAATCCAGAACTTTCTTATCGAAAAACCAACAGCGGATGGCACACCCTATTTCGCTCATCTTCGCATTATCAAATTTGGAGTAGTCATACTCAATTTGCTCAACGAGTTTCTGCGCAATCGGGTCTTTAACCATTGCCTCCGCTTCGCGTCGGCTCTCTTTTGCCCGCATATATAGCGGAATCAGAAGTGTTTCCGCTATATTATTCTTGAATTTGTATTCGCTCATGATTTATGTTTTAGCCACAACAGGAACAGCCATTCTTGCATTTTTCGACCATGTGCCAACTTATCACGCACAAGACAATGCTGACTACGAGATTGCCAACTAACATCGGCACTTGTACCGGCGTGAAATCCAACAGTTCAAAGCAGTGAGCCGCATTGAACAGGGCCATGACAGTTGCGAGAATAGCGTTTGTCTTTCTCCCCATACGCTTATTCCAGAACATGACACATAGGATACCCAACACGGGTATAAGATATGTCATGGTCATCATGAACACGAGCAACCCGGTTGGGGTGTTGCCATCCTGTGACACAGTGATGTCCTCACCCCAGAACAAGGGCATGAGGTCGGCGAGCGAGTGAATAGTGAGTCCACACATCACTACAATCCAAAGAATTGCGATTTTAGTTTGTTTTTCCATTTTTGAATTATGTTTGAATGATTTTAGAAGCTGTATTTCAGTTTTAGCCATATCTCGGAATTTTTGGAATACATGGCGAACATGCCTGCATCGGCATGAAAAAAGTCATATCCGAGGAAAGCGTGGATTTGGTCAGTCACGGCATACTCCGCGTAGAGCCGATTGTATATTCCTCCGTTGGTAACATCTATATATGCGAATGTAGATAGGTTGAGTGTGTTGCGCAGGAGATCTTTGGCGACACGCACGGTTGCCATGCCCGAATTACGGAAACCAGACACCTCGGAAGAAAATCCGGATATATATTTATGCGAATACTGAACCGCAAAAGTCCAGTCATTACCGGGATACCAGTCAACGCCCAAGAGAGCGTTTGTCGTGTTCTTTCTCGGAGAAATAGCCCCGATTGCAGAGGGTGTCTGCGCTTCATCAAGGTACTCTGCAAACTCTCCCCTTATTACTAATTTACCCACGGGAACGGAAGCATCCGCACCTAACATTGTCATACGCCGGTGTTCTCCGGTAAACAGCAAATCTCCGTTTTCGGTCAATGAGGCAGCAAACACGGGCATCTTGTTCCATGTATGCAATGCCGACACTGAAAAATCAACACCGGGAAGAAACACACTGAATTTACCTCCATATTCGGAGTTTTTCAGATTTTTTGACGGAGTGTTATCCAGATTTATTGAATATGGCTCATCAACACCGGGAAATGAAATAGCCCATGGATTGGATGGATTGGTCGGTAATTCAAAGAATGATGTTACAGGTATTGCAATCACCTCCGCAGCCCAATACGGCTTTACATATTTTACTCTGAAGCCTGTAACCGGCACACGGATGTCATCATAATCCTGTGCGAGATACTCGGTGAAATCCATCGGCGAGATTATATCGGTCAGACGCATGGCATCCGCAACGCCCCACGTTATTATCTGCCGTCCGGCTCTTATATCCCAGTTACCGAGTGAAAAATATCCGTAGGCCTCACGCAATGAAAATCCGCTTTTTTCCTTGACGATTGAATTGTAGATAGCATTTGCCGACACAAATGCGCCGACATTGCCTTTCTCAATAGTCACCTCGCCTCTTGCCCTTGTGCGTGACGACATCCACTTATTCGGCTTGTCGGTCTGCACCGCCTGATATGTATCGACAAAACCTTTGACACGGACATCAAAGGCATCTTCATCCTGCGCAAAGGCAGGATGAAGTGTCAAGCCAAAAATTATGATACTAAAAAACCGTTTCATTTACCTTTTTCCAGACGGTTGACAGTGAACATAGCGGCATCCACCTTTATGTCGTATTGAGGGTTCTTCATTACTATGATGGTTGAATGTCCGGTCTGTACATTCTTCATCTCCATCCGGTGCTTAGTCCAGAAGCCCTGCACTGTTGTGATTTGTGATACTGTCAATATGCGGTGGAGCGCATTCATCTTGTCATAATATTCAATCCTTATCGGCATAAGGCAGTCCTGCGCAATCCAGCTCACCTTGCGGCTATAAACCTCATGTTTGTCAACCGGAACGGATTCCACCACCCAGCACTTATGCCCGTCTTTGGTTTCCTCGCGCAAAAGCGTGTGCTTGTCCTCGTCCACGTTACGGTCGCCCATGTCGTCGTATGTGAAATCCGTACCCATGAAATAGTCGGTCTTGGAAGATGAGCCGCTGATACGCCTCGTTTTCTTCATCGCGGGAAGATACAGCCATTTGTCATCGGCCTTACCGATCTGGTCATAATCCCATGTCAGAAATCCGGTACCTTTGACATCGCCGGGATAGGTGAAGAACATCACCTTATTTTACGTCTTTGCCCACATCCATAGCCCATGACTCAACCTTGCGTTCACGTTTGCTGCCGTTTTTCTTTACGAGCGTCAACTCCATCTGGGAGTAACGGGTATCACCGTCGGGGCGGTCTTTTACCTGTTGCATGATACTTCTTCCTGTCGGCTTCTGCGGATTGGCTGCAATGCCTATGAAAGCCAACGAAAGGCATATTGCCAGAAATGCGATTTTGATTTTCATATTATTTTATGTTTAGTTGTTGATATTCTTTTTTTTTACCGAATACATGGAATTTGTCCACAAGTATCGGAGTTATAAAGAGGTCTGCGAAAAGAGCCGCCATAATGCCGAGGACTGACAATATTCCGAAATTTCTGAACTGTTCGCACACAGAGGTGGTGAAAGTTGCAAAAACGGCAGATGTTATCAGAGAGGATGTTATGATTGCAGTTCCGACAATATGGAATGTGTTACGGATTGCAGAGCGGTAATGACCGGTTCTGACATATTCGAGTTTGGAGTGGGTTATGAAGTGAATAGTGTCGTCCACCGCCATGCCGAGCATCATCGGTATTATGCAGGCCGTCATCATATCAAGCGGTATGCCCATATATCCCATGTAGCCGCCCACACACAATGCCGGGAATATATTGGGGATTAGTCCGATAAGCCCGACACGGATACTTTGGAACACAATCATGAGGATCAGTCCGATTATAAGTACCGACAGTATGAATGACTGAATCTGCCCTTTTACAAGATATTGCATCATTGTGGTAAACTGTGGAAGATTACCGACAACCGTGACTTTTGCGCCGGGAAACAATCTTGCAGCTTCCGTTTCAAGCGCAGCAAGTTCCTTTTCAGTTTCATTGGAATTATAGTTCTCGATTTCCACCATCAGACGCAGACGACGGTAATCATAATCCATCCAGTATTCCGACTCCGTGCCGCCCGCATTTTCATAAAGCAGAAGCATCTGGGCTATCTCATCCTCCGAATCCGGGATACGGTAATAGGATTTGTTAGCTCCGTTGAGTGTCTGGTTAAGGTCTTTAAGAATATCGAGAATAGATGTTGTCCGTTTCGTGAGTTCAAGCCCCTCGGCATATTTTTCGAGTTTTTCAAGCCCCTGTAATGACGCTGGTGTCTTAGCCTCACCATCTTCGGGAAATTCCACCATAATGTCGTAGGAGTATAGCGAGCCGAGTTCTGATTTACTCACCTCAAGCAATTTGTTGACGTATGGCACTTTCTTTCCCATCGTACGCTCCATGTCAAAGGCGGGTTCTACCTTGAATGCTCCGACTGCAAGCAGCACTGATACGATGATGAATATCGGGATAATGGATTTTGGATGCCTCAATGCGAAATCACCTATTTTCATTGAGATGTTTGTGAGAAAAGACATCCGTTTGGTTTCATGCTTAGGTTCTTTATTGCGACCTATTGAAAGCAGCACTGGGGTAACGATAAGGGTTGTAGTCAGGACAAACAGGACGCAAAGCGATGTGTTCACGCCGATGGCTTTGACAGGGCGTATCGCCACAGCGAGGAACGACAGCAATGACACGATGGTTGTTGCACCGCAGAAGAATGTCGCCCAACCGGTTTCCTCCATAGTTTCGACAACGGCTTTTTCTCGCTGTCCATGCTGCCGCATCCGTTGTCGGAAATAGGAGAATATATGAATGTTATATGCGATGGCAACTGCAAAAGCAAGCATCACGGGTATCATTGTCGTAGCGGAGTCCGCATACAGCCCCAACCATCCTATTGCTCCGAATGTCAGTATGAGTCCTCCGAAAGTAGAAAAGAAAGGGGCTACAACTCCCTGCCATGAACGTGTGGCAAGCAACATGACGATTATTGATATTGCGATGGCAATCATTACCATACGTTTCATATCCTCACCAATAAATTTCACTTTCTGTTGATTGACAAACGGCATACCAGTCGCTTTAGGATTTAGACTTGCATAACAGGGCTTTGAGATAATACGCTCTACTTCCGCACCCGTAATCAGATCGGGAGAAACTGTGCCGGTCTTTTTCCATACCGAATCTTCGGGGAAAGGGCGCAGTTTCACAACTATCCATGACAAGCGTCCATCCTTTGATACGAGCTTACGGGCAATTTCCGGTTTGCAGTATGCCATTGTACGGATACTGTCCATACCGGCCTTGTCGGTCGGTATCACCTCCGGGACTATTTGTTCTATCGCCATGCCCTCGTTGTTTCCGACAAGAAACTCAATGTCAGTAAGCGACGTTATCTTGTCTATATATGAAATGCTGTCGAGTAGTTCATTTGAGAGCTGGCGCAGGGTTGTCAGTGCTTCGGGCGTAAAATGATTGTCACACTCGGTAAGCACGCCGATGAAATAGTCGTTGCCGAAATGGGCTTTGAATTCATCGGTCTTGATCAGCATCGGGTCGCCTTCGACAAAATAATCGTCAAAGGATGTTTCCACAACGAGGTATTTCAGCCCTACCACGCCTCCGGCAACGGCGAGAGCGAACACAAGCAGTGCAAGCCATCTGACTTTAAGAAGCCATCGGGCATAGCTGCCGAATTTTCTGTTGATTAGTTCTATCTTCATATATTTGTTATTGATTGGTTTAATCGGTCAATAATGAACAAAATTCAAAATCGTTCAAAAAAAGAGGAGAGAATCTCAATGTTGAAATTCTCTCCTGCACATTATTGTGTATTGGAAACTTTATCCTATGTTTAACAAATGCTTCCATCCGTTGATTTCAAATTTTATGTATTCCTCAATCACACGCGCCATATCGTCGCCAGTGACACGGTGCATTATTATCTCCTCAAACAATGTGAACATCCACACGGTGTGAAGATGTATCATAAAGTCGCTGATCTCGATATTCATGTCTGGGTGACGCAGTTTGTTGTTGGCGAACCATGTCCTTACCTGCACCGTAGCCCGGTCGGTGAACTCTATTTTGAAATTCTCCAGTGATGAACCTTGCGCTTTGAAAAGAAGGATTTTCAACAATGTCCGGTTCCCTTTCAATATGGTCATATAGTCCGCCACCGCAGAAAGCAGATAGTTTTCCCGTGTCATATACAGAGCATCTTGCCCACATTCGCCGTGATGTTTGTCAAACATGGCATAGCAGGCTGAAACGACAGGCGCAAGCACAGCACAAAACAGCTCATCCTTGCCGGGATAGTAGTTATACAGATTTCCCACGCCGACACCCACTTTGGCGGCTATGTCGCGCATTGATGCCTTTGTAAATCCCCGCTGTGAAAACTCCTGTCGAGCCACATCGAGAATACGGCGGTTTATATCTTGTTTAAGAATCTGCATAAATGAACTAAGTTCTATAATTCGTTGCAAAATTACTCAATAGCAATGAACTACACAATACCCAATTATAGTGAACGACCGATTTGCGACTGCAAATCAATCAGATAATCAGCAAACAATGAACAAACAAAAACAGTGTTCGTTATTTACACGTCAACAGCTACTAACAATAGGGTAAATGCCTAACCCAATACAACATCAAGCACCATCATCAACGCAAATCCGATTGCAAAACCAATTGTTCCGAGGTTGGAGTGTTTCCCCCTGCGCTGTTTCCGGTATGAGTTCTTCCACAACAACATACATCATAGCTCCAGCGCCAAAAGCAAGCAGATAAGGAAATACGGGCAATACCATTGATGCAATCCAGATTGTAATGATTGAGGCGACAGGTTCAACCAACCCGCTCAACGCCCCGATTGTGAATGACTTTTTACGGCTGTTGCCTAATTCTCGCATCGGCATTGACACAATGGCCCCTTCCGGAAAATTTTGAATGGATATGCCGATTGCCAATGCCATTGCGCCGGACATTGACATTATCGCGCTTTCATCAATAGCCCCTGCCAGAGATATGCCTACGGCAATTCCTTCCGGGATATTGTGGATTGTTACGGCGAGCGCCAGTTTTGATGTTTTTGAAAGGCGGCTGTGCGGACCTTCCGGCACATTACTGTCGATATGCTGGTGAGGCGTAAAGTGGTCAAGACAAAGCAGGAAGAATATTCCGAGAAAAAATCCCACAGTAGCAGGAAGTACCCTCATCGCCCCTGACGAGGCGCAGAATTCCATCGACGGAATGAGTAGTGACCACACCGAAGCGGCCACCATAACCCCTGCGGCGAACCCCATCAGGGCCTTCCTAATTGTCTGCGGCATTTCCTGTTTCTGAAAGAACACACAGGCTGCTCCGATGACTGTTCCGGCCAAAGGGATCCAAAGTATCGTGATTATTTGAGAATAATCCATAGGTATAAATCGAATTATCAGGTATCAACAACTGGAAATCGCAATTTCTTTGAAACGCTATAATTACAACAATGTTGAGTCTAATGAAAAAGCGGAATCCGGCAATAAAATTCCGAACTCCGCCTTTTTCGGCTTACGTATGTGGTTAAACTGTTATCCTATCACAATACAGGCGAGATTTCAGCTACCCATTCGGCGATACGGGTATCGGTCTTATCACTTTCGTTATCTTCATCAAGAGCGAGGCCGACAAACTTTCCGTCAACAACTGAGCGGGATTCATCAAAAGTATATCCGTCAGATGATACTGCTCCGACAATATTTGCGCCAGCAGATTTTGCGGCATCATATAATTCGGCCATAGCGTCGCAGAAAGTGGTGCTGAATCCACATGAATCCCCACAGCCGAAGATAGCCACGGTTTTGCCAGAAAGATCGGAGGACTTGATGACATCGACCGTGCCATACCACTCATCCTGTAAATCTCCGCTTCCCCATGTGGAGCTGCCGAGTATAAAGTTGTCAAACTGTTCCAACTTGGAAGCATCCAGTTCCGAGGCACTGAAAACATTGGCGGAGTCAATCCCCAATGCCGAGGCTATCTTACCGGCAATGCCTTCGCAGTTGCCGGAGGTCGATCCATAGAATATTGCTGTTTGTTTCATTGCTTAATATCTTTTATTTCAGTGCAAAGTTACGCTGAATTGTACGATGTTGAAATACCTAAAAGTAGGGGAATTTAAGGTCGTTTTTTCAATTTATACCCACTTATAAGACACCAGATGATTGTGATACCCAAGATGAAAATGAATATATATGTGGCTATCTGCCCGATGAACAGCCGACCGCTGTGAATCTCCAACGCGACATTCCATAGCGACATCGGCAGTCGTTCCATTTCCTGTGGCTGTGCGAGAGCATCCGTGCCTTTATAATACTCAACAACAAACGGCCTGTCTGACAAATCAGCGGAATAGCCGGAGATGGCTTTTCGACCAAACGGAGGCCCCGGTTTGTCATCCGCAACTTCATGTGTGAAATAGTCCGAAGATGATGCCGACTGCCTGTCCCACTCATACATTCCGCTGAAAGAACCGCATAACCACTTTCCTTCCGCACCCTGCTCCCACACGTTGATGCCCATAACGCTGACAGGCGGTGTTCCGATCAACTTGTGCGGAGTGTCATCGAATGATTTTGTTGAGAAAAATCCCTCGGATGTTGAGATTATCCAGTCGTTGAATCTATCGTCATAGCGTATCGCTCTCAGTTTGTCATGCCACACGTTGCCACTTGACAATGAGCTTCCCGGTATGGCGGCTGTTTTTGTCATGGCCAACGGTATCATCACCGGCGGACGCAGACACCATCCCGTAAGGGCTATAAAAACAGTAAGCACGATCGTCCATCGCCCGATTTTATTGTGCCATATAAAATTGAATTTCATAAACCTTACAGGGTTAAATTTCGGTTTACGTTTTTTCAGATACAGCGGCACAATCCAGCATATAATACCTGTCACTACAAGAAACAGCAGTATCAAGGCAACCATATCCATAAACAGTCTGCCCGGCAGTCCGAAAATCTCTCCGCTGTGTATAGTCCATACCGTGCGAAACAGCGACACCTTTCCGTCATTCTCTGGCGACGGAAGCAGCTCTGTTTTTTTGAAAGCAGAATCCGGGGATATTGAAACGTACAGGTTCGACCGTCCGAGGACAACAATCGTATCACCCACAGATTCAATATCCGTCAAGCGTTCATCTTCGTCAACAGTAATATCGAGCCTTTTCCATCCTGCATCGTGACAATACTTGTATGCTCCGAACTGTGTGGCAGCAACCATAGTGCCGTTGTCTGTTTTCACAACTCTGCGGACATTCCGATAATCCGCACCATCAGGAAATCCACTGTTAAAGTCCCGAATATTCCCTGTCATACTATCGACGCACCACACGCCATTTGCACCGTATATGAGCGTGCCGTAATCAGAATGAACAGTGCCTCGTAAGAGACCACCGTTCCAATTCCTATAATGATAATGTGAAGGCAAAATACTTCTGCTGACATTGATGTCACCGAATAACTGACGGTGATTGAGGATAATTCCTGACAGGCAGAAAGCAATCAAGAAGAATCCGCATATCAGACCGAGCCATTTATGCTGCTTATGCCACGCCCGCTTCTTCATTGCTCTTTCTTCTTTCCCTATATTTTCCAAGTGATTTGTTGAAATATGGAAACATCGCTCCACACACAAGACAAGCGACGATGACACCGATGTGGGTCAGCTCCGTTGCAGGATCAGCGAATATACGGTTTAGCAGATGCGTCCTGTCGAATACTTCCACCGATATCCAAAAGATAATTACAGTGGCGAAACCGTATCTTAGGCTGATACCCCATGCGCCATAACGCAATAGCCGGGCGAACATATAGAGCGAACCGATAAATCCAATCATGCCGACAATCAATGTCATCACGCTTTCATCGCCGAAGAACCGCGTGTCATAGCAGAACATCAGCACGAGATAGCATGTCCACAGCATCGTTATCACTTCCATGAACGTGACTATCGAGGTGTGGCGTGTCATCGGACGGGCAGCGATCTCCTTTTTACGCTTCCCAAAAAACAGACGTTGCCACCAGTTGAGGAAATTACAGCCGTTGACCGTGCAGAACAGATAGAGTATCATCGTCATTGCCCAAAATCCGAAAGTCGCGGGGAGCAGTAGATATTCGGGGCGGCTCACAATTTCCCCTGTAACCGGATCAAGCTGTGCCTGCGTGCCGAAGCGGTTGGCATAATACATGAACATGAAGTCAATCGCTCCCATCCAGTAGAACATTCCGCCGAACAGTCCGAGCAGGGTCTGTTTCGCATCGCCTTTCACGAACACTCCGGCAATAACCATTACTGCACCGACCGCTCCCATAGCCATGCCTGCATAGAACTGTTCGATACCCTGGCATCCTTCTTTCAACGCCCTTGCGATGATATGGGTCACCGGCATGGCGATCAAAGTGACAGCAATCGCGATCACTGCCTTTACCCAATAGTTCCCACCTGTTTTCATTGCCATCATTCAACAGCCGGATTAATATGTCTCTTTTTTCCGGCTATGTACCACAAGTACAGTCCGAGTATCACAAACGCGGCAAGAATCACAATCATCTCGGTCTTGTGTTCCATCGGAGCTATCCATATCTCCTGAAACAGGTTCATGCGTCCCATAATCTCTACAGGCGTCCAGAACACTATCACCGTGGCGATCGCCATTCTTATGTTTGCACCCCACGAGGGAATTCGCAGTTGTTTGGCGAATATGAAGAAGGAACCGATAAAACACCCGACACCGACAAGCAGCGTCACCGGATTGTGATCGCCTAAGAACTCATTGTCATAGCAGAACATCAGCAAGAGATATGACGCCCAAAGTATCATCATCAGTTCCATAAATGTTACAATCGAGGTGTGGCGCGTCATCGGCCGTACAGCAATTTCTGCCCTTTTTGCACCTAACAGCCGTTTCTGCCACCAGTTGATAAAGTTACAGCCGCTCCGTGTACAGAATATGTAGAGAATCATTATCATCATCCAAAAGCCGAAAGACGCAGGCATGATGAGATATTCGGGCCGCGTCACCACTTCGCCGGTAATAGGGTCGAGCTGTGGCTGTGTACCGAAGCGGTTGGCGAAGTACATGAAAAGGAATTCCACCCATCCGGTCCAGAACAACAATCCGCCGAACAGTCCCCATAAGGTCTGCCTGGTATCGCCTTTGGCAAACACTCCTATGATTACCATCACCATTCCGACCGCACCCATGACAAAAGCTGAATAATGCAGGGCGGTTTCAGACATGGTATGCTCCATTATAATCATAAGGGCATGACCCAACGGCATCATAAACAATACGAACAGGAAAGATGCGACAGCTTTCCACCAATATAATTTTCGTCTTTCCACTTTTGATGAATCTGTAGGTGTATTATTGCTCATATTCATATTTTTCATTTTATTTCGTCAAGATAATAACTCATACGTCCTCCTTCGTCGCCTATTTCCACATTGGCGTCATACCAACTTATAAGCTGGAGTTTATAATACCTTTTGCCATCAGCCGAGCGGATTATATAGGTATGGAATGACGGGGTATAAACGGGGGGAGGTCCGGCAAAGCTCATAGCCTGTGCAAGAACGGGGTTTGCCGAAGTCAATGTCTGTGCAGGCCCGTTGTTCGGGTCGAACCACGGATTTGTATTGAAATCCAGATGGTTTTCAACAAGGTAGTGATTCCAGTCGTTACGCGACATAGTGACATATACTTCTGTGTCATTGTCGGGATGATAGTCAAGCGAAGCGACCTGCGACACACTTGTCCATCTGTCGTAATTTCCGTAACCGACATCTACCGCGCCGCCGTTGCCGGGACCGCTCGTGCCACTGTTTGTGCGCACACGGTAGCCGCAGAAAGCAATATCCCAATCAAGGCTTTTCAACTGGTCGCCCTCAGTCCACTCACGGTTGGGAGCAAGCACATTTCGGGTCTCTCCGGTTGCCAGATTATAATATAACCAATCGTTAGTGACCCCGGTCGAATAGCCTGTAACTCTCGGCAGAGTGTGGCCGGTGAACGGCTCGGCATCATATTCGACACATGATGTCATACATAGGGTGACAGTCATTATCGCTGTTGTAAATATATTGTTCTTAATAGCCATAGGCACCTGATATTGATTCTGTTTTCTTTTTTCTTCTAAATCCGTTGATAATCTCGTCTATCAGGACTTCTATCTGCACATGCCCACGGATGCCTGCGGTGGCGGGGACATTGAACATCGTTATTCCCGAACCCAATGTCTTGGGCTTGTAGTTGAACAGATTGTCCGCGCCAAGAGTCAGTTTAACCTTGTTCCAGAATGTCTGCGTTACCGACAAGTTACAGAGTACATATTGCGGCAAGTCACAACGGAAATATGCGTCATGGCTCTGTCCGTCGATGTTCAGCCTGTCCTGCACGTCGAATTTCTTGCTGCCCATGTAGGATGCCGAGAAGATTGCATTGAACCGGTAGTTGTTTTTAGAGAAACGATAGTCGAGACTCGCTGTGGCGGCATGAGGCGAAGTTGTGTTCACCTGCAGTCCGTCGAGCTTAGACACATTCACATACGAGTATGTGCCATTCAATGTGAAGTGGTCGAGGAAATGCCAGCGTAGCAAAGCCTCTACACCTATAAGATTCTGATGGGATAGATTGGTGTACTCGAAGTTGTATTGCATATCATAAATTTTCCACACACCTTCTATCTTGTTCTTGAAGAAGTTCCCATAGACGTTTGCTGACACGAACAGTCGGTTTGTCGAATATTCGGCACCGAGCGACACATAGTTGTTCTTTTCCGGCTGGAGATACTCGTTCCCCTTGATCATGAACATGCCGAGGTGGTCCCAGTTGAAGAACAGCTCTTTGATGCTCGGTGAACGATAGCCCATCGAATAATTGGCGCGGAAGGCCCAGTTCTCTACCGGCGACCATTTGGCGGCTATCTTGGGCATACCCATGAAACCGAATGCCTTTGAAAAGTTTGTCCTCACGCCGGCGGAAACGAGCCAGCGGTCGTTTATAGTCCATTCGTCCTGAAGGAAGTATTCGGTCTCCCGCAGCGATCGGGTTTTCATCCTATGGCTTGCATCTCCGTTGAAACGGTCGCTTGTGAGGTCGTCGCTTATATGCTCTACACCGAAGATTATATCGTGTCCGTCAAAATACTTGCTTGTCAGCGTAAGACGGGGCTGGAGTATCCTGCTCTTGTAAACCTTGTTGCGGTAGTCTATACGCTCATGACGTTTGAAGCGGTCATAGAAATCTCCGTGCAGGCTCAAGGTGGCTTTTACCCAGTTTCTCAGCGAGTAGCTTACCTTGCCCCCCGCTGTCCAGTCGCGAGCCTGGCTGAACACCATATCCTGTATAAGATCGTAGGTGTTCATGTAGAACGCGCTGCCATAGACAAGGATATTGAGGTCGTCTATAGGGTCGTAAAAGAATTTCTGCGACACCGATATATGTTCGGTCCCCTCTATACCCATAGGCGGACGCTCGGCAACGCTCGTTATAGTAACGTCATGGTCAAGAAAAGGGTTGGCCTCTTTTGTATATGTCTTTTTATCGTTCTCAGCCTGATACATATAGAACGCATCGGCGGAGCTGTACCACACATCTGTTTGCGAGGTGAACTTCTTTACGTTGAAACCGGCCGACAGCCATCCCTGAATATTGGGGCGGTCTGCGTTCTTCTCAAACATATAGAGGAAGTCAGAAGGTGATACTTTCCTGTAGTTGCGCTCGTTCATCTGTCCCCAGCGGAAACCTGCCTGTATATCCATGGGCTTGGTGGTTTTCTTGGTGATAAGGTTTATCACCGCACCCGCCGCACGGCTGCCGTAGAGGGTGGAACTCGCGCCTTTCACTATCTCGATGCGGTCTATCGCATGGAGGTTGAAACGCTCGTAGTCGAGATTGCCCGCCATGTCGCCGGTCATCCGCTCTCCGTCCATCAGGAACAGCACATGGCGTGCGTCAAGTCCCTGCATGGATATCTCGTTGCCGAACCCTACTTTCTGTATGTTAAGTCCGGGAGTCTCTTGCTGCAACGCCTGCTGGAGATTGCCATAGCCGGCATCCACAAGAGCCTTGCCGCCCAACACCTGCGTGGTTACGGCACTCAGTTTCAACGGTCGTGCATCACGACTTCCCGTCACAACTACTTCCGAGAGGTTCATCATGTCCTCTCGCATCTCCACGGTGACGGATTTTGCGCTGGCGGCCACGCTGCCTTCGTAGGGCATGAATCCGGTATAGGCAACAGAGAAATAGCAGGTGTCGGCATCCTGTTTCATCGTCAGCTCCGCCACACCGTCAAGATCGGTGACTGCGTATTCCGGTGATGACAGGTTTTTGGCGTCCGAGTATTTCACGGTCGCACCCACAAGCGGTTGCTTTGTCCCTTTTTCGAGAAGCTTCAAAGCAATATTGCGCTGGGCATACGCGGTAGATGTGCCCAGCGACAATAACGCTGCTGTTATAATTGCACCTATTCTGATTCTCATCCTTGTCCGTGGTCTTTCTTCCATTGTTCGAGGTCTTTCTCATACTTGGCGAACTCGGCATCAAAGTTGTTGATCCGGTTCTTGTCGATGGTCTGGAGGAAGGTCTCGGTTCGGACATTCATAAGGTTGTAGTTGACGATGAACTCTATCTGGTTTGTCAGGACGTTCAGGTATCCGTCAACCGACGCGCCGCTGCCTTCCTGGTTGTCGGCGGCTTCCTCGCCCACGGTGGTCACGTTGCCGTCCTTGCCCTGGAACTTTATCCATCCGCTGCCCTTGTACTCGTCCTTCTCCCATGAATTGAGGTTCATGAACTTGGTCTTGCACTTGAATGTCACAGCGAAAGGCATTGAGCCTACTGTGAAATCGACAAGGGAGAGGGTCATCGTGCCGTCCTCATTCCATTTGAAGTTGAACTTCGTAGGGCATCCGTCGGCAAGATGCGTCTTGTCAACTCCGCTCATAGTGGCTTTGGTGGAGAGGACAATATTTCCGTCGAGTATCGTCTTTGCCTTTGACACGTATTCGTCTGCCGGGGCTTCCTGTGTTATCTCGTCGTCGCTGCTGCATGAGGTAAAACAACATAAGGCGACAAGTATGAATATTGATAGTATTTTTGTTGATGCAGGATGTTTCATTTCAATCAACTGGAATTGCTCATTATTAGTTCAATAAGTGACCCACCTTGCTTTGGGAATGATGGATCACTTATTGTCAGATTTTTAGTTTGTATTATTTTGTCCCGGAAAAATGGATATGTGCTGAATAGGATTTTCCCAAATACGTGCCAGTACACTCAAGAGTGAACTCTAATGTGCCATCTTTCACGGAAGCATTTGACAGGTTAGATAATTTCAAAGCAATAGGAATAAGACCCAGAACTTTCAATTCTCCACATTTTGTTTCGTTGACAGCGGTGATATTTCCATTGCTGTCAACAGAAATGTCCAAGTCAATTGTGATAGTTCCCGGCATACTGCCGATTTTGTTTACTGTGCCTGTAAGTTTGGATGCTGACAAAGTGAATGTCTTACCGGTCTGTGAATCATACGTCTTGTCGTTCATCCGTATTTCATCCATTGTTCCGGTATAACTCCCGGTATAGTTTTGAGCTTGCGCAAAACTTATACATGCCACGAATAGGGCAAAAAATAAAATAAACTTTTTCATTGTGTCTTATGAATTAAAAATTACCACCATCTGTAACCGTTGCCACCACCATACATACTGTCACTTTCCCACAATCTCTTTGGATTGGCATTTGTGTAATATTTGTCGATGAAACTTACGATTTTGTCCTTGTACTGATTGTAAGTTTTCTCACTAATAGCGAATGTAGTTTTATCCCTTGAGGGTGTATATATCGTTAGTGTAGGCATTTCCAGATTATACGAAACCGATACATCTCCGATTAACAATTGGTTTATTCCGGCGAATTTGGTCAAATCGAATTGTTCCAAATTGGGCAGCCCTTCTATTGAAATTGCACTTGCGCACAGGTTGTTATGTTCAGGCAATCTTACTGATTTTATATCCTTGCAGTTGTTCAAAATTATTCCACTTCCCAGGCCCTCATCAAATTCGGTGTCAGGTTCTCTTTGCCCGAATATTGTTGAGTGGCTAAAATCTACTTCCTCTATACCGTCCACATTAGAAAGCCAAATCATTCGCAACTGAGTGGCATGGTTCATATTCATGCCATTTGAGAAGTCTACATTGTATATAGTAGCTGACATTAGGCATGACGGCCATTCAAAATATGGCATTGACGCTGATTCATTTGGGAATATGATAGCCATCGGACCTTCCCAAGACGGATTTTGAAGCACATACTGGATGCCATCAAAGTCTTTTATATCCATGTAGGCTGCGTAAATGGGGAGACTTTTTTGTTCAAGTCCGAAATGTTTGGAAATGTCCACTTTGTCTCCATCAAATAAATCAGAAAAAGATTCTTTCAGGTATGTACGCAATGCGTCATCGGGAATATCTCTCAATGTCGTGTATTTTGCAAGTGTGCCAGTCGCCCCTTCCATCTGCATGTCGATTGAACCGTTTGTCACTGCTTCTTTGTTCTGACGGTAGAAGCGCATCAGGTCGGTGCAATTGTTCTTCGCAACTTCCGGCAGATAGAGCTTGGTGATTGTCCGCAGATTGGTCACGGTCTCGTCTCCGTTCTCTTCCACTACCACGTTCACAAGGTTGTTGTAGTCGTAGATTTCGTTGCCGGTCAAGTCGATGCCGGTGATCTGCGTAGGCAGTACGGCGAAGTCGAAAGCCGGACCGTAGCCATTGTCGGAGAGGTCAACCTCTTTCAGGTTGGGGAGTATTCCCAGCCCCGACAGAGTTTCCGTGGAAATCTCCGTGCCGGATAGGTCGAGCGATGTGGTGCTCGTGGCTTTCTCGTCGAGAAGCAGATTGCCGTTGTCGTTGAACCGGTATCCCTTTTGTGTGAGAATGGTTTTTAACTCTGAGTTCTCAACGGGTCTTTCGCTGTACGAAGGTCCGTCGTCATCGCTGCATGATGTCAGCGACGCAGCCCCGACGAAGAGGCATAATGCGAATTTTGTCAGTTTGAACATGTCTATTGATTTTTACGTTGATTACTTTTTTAGGTCGCAAAATTACTGCCTCTCGCATAACCGTGAAATACCCAAATATTGGATAATTATGCCTTTAGGCTATGCTGCCCTGTCCTAAAAATAGGATATTTAACAACTCCATATACTGCTTTGACAGTATCTTGAATGACAAGACATATGGATTTTCACTATTTTTAGGTATGGCATATTTTGCGCATTGGCGGTAACTTTGCATCGGGATTTCTCACGTTTCCCGGAGGCAATAGATATGATTCAGTCATCGGCAATTTACACTCCTACCGACCGCATCCGCGACATCATTGTGGACAATGGTCAGTTGCTGTTGGTGCTTAACCGTTTCAAGATTCCATTCGGATTCGGCAACAGCACCATACATAGAGTGTGTGCTGACAACAATATCGACTGTTACACCTTTCTTGCGGTGGCGAATCTTATCAGTAACCGCAATTTCAACGGACTCCAGATACATCTTCCGACATTGGTCGGCTATCTGAAAGAAGCGCACTCCTACATTTTGGATTTTACGCTTCCCGGCATAAAGGTCACGTTAGTGCAGGGCGTGCAGCATCCCGCTGCCACTGATGTGGCGTTGTTTCTCATCAAGTTTTTTGATGAATATATGGAAGAGGTCAGAAACCACATGACTTTCGAGGACGAAGTGGTGTTTCCTTACATCGAGCAGTTGCAGAACGGTGTCCGCAACCCTGATTTCCGCATAAAGGATTTCGCCACGAAGCACAACAGCATGGCATCCAAGCTTACCGAACTAAAAGACCTTTTCTTACAGCATTATTCAATTCCAAACACACGCATACTCAATCAAGCTCTGTTTCGGATAATGTCTTGCGGTGAGGATCTTATTTCCCATTGTGAAATTGAAAACCGGCTGCTCGTGCCTGCCGTCGAAGCACTTGAGAAACGAGTGTCATCTATAAGACAGAAACAGTCCAAAGAAACAGATGATATTTTGGCGTCTGCAAAAGATAAGACTGAAATTTTGAGCGACCGTGAGAAAGAAATAATCCGCCTCGTGGCGCAAGGACTTTCAAATAAGGAGATTGCAGACAAATTGCGCCTCTCCTTCCAGACAATTACCACCTACCGCAAGAATCTAAGCTCAAAGTTGAACATCCACTCATCGGCGGCTCTTGCCATATTCGCCATCCTTCACAACATAATTGATCCTAAAGGAATCGACTTGAAATAACAAGTCAGAGATTTTGTAGTTTGAAGTAAAATCGCTTTATTTGCCGACATAAACACAATCATTGAACCCAAAGGTCATACAGTATTAATATCCTGTTCCATTTGAGCCTTTATCGTTCCCATTCGTTCCTTTTTGACAGCCTGACTGTTTCCTACAAATAAAATCCAGTTTTGTTACCCGCTTGTTATCTATTGCTGATTTTACAATCACAAATTGATGATATACAACACTATGCTTTGTTGCTTTATTTTCATGGGAGAAAATGAAAGGCGGTGCCGGCGATGCCTCCGGGATTCCCGATGTCGTCAGAAACACATACGGATGGAATGTGATGAAACCGGATGTCATCGACAACGAATTATGGAACGACATCTACGACACATACATCGCTGACAAGCATAATCTCGGAACAAGAGATTATTTCAAGTCTGTCAATCCCGCAGCCATAGAAGAAATTACGGCTGTAATGATGGAGACTGCGCGAAAAGGAATGTGGACTGCTACAGACGAACAGCTTTCTGCGCTGGCCAAACTTCATACGGAAGTCGTAAACGAGTATCAGCCCTCTTGCTCCGGATTTGTATGTAACAACACCAAACTCCGTGAGTATATCGCTTCAAACGTCGACAAAACGACCGCCAAAGCGTATAACAATTCTATAAGCAATATTCGCGCAGAGAATTTCGGTGTAGATGATGGCAAGGTAATGAAGAAAGAAGAATTGAACAATCTCGAAAAGACAACAAGTCATATCAATAGCGGATTTGTACTTGGAATTGTCGCGATATGCGTCCTCGTCGTGTTCCTCGTTATAAGACGTCGCAGAAAAATGAATAAATAATGGAGACTGTCGTTATTCTCATCATGTTTATGGTCGGTTTGAGCTTCGTGCTCAAACTGACCTTCATGCGCCCATGGCAAATGATAGCTGAAGCCGTGATTCTGGCATTTGCTACCATATCAACTACAGATATTGCAATCAGCCAGTCGAAAATACAGATTTCAGAATGGCTACAGACTCCGGACTTGATGCTTGACCTGGCGGTAATCCTCACGATTGACGTTACATTACAGATTGCATTTTGCCTATTTATGATTAATAAACCGGATAAACTCAAGGGTAGAATTATAAAGAGTCTGCTTCTGTATATTCCCGGTTTGCTTATATTCCCCGTAGCATTTTATCTGCTCGTCCAAATTATATTCTCTAATGCCGGAATGGATTTTGACAATCTTGGCTACTGTCTGGGAATAGCAATAACGGTCATGGTTCCATTGCTTGTTTATGGTACAAGATATTTGCTCCCTGAGAAATCTGAAAGGCTTGAACTGATATTCTACATAAATTGTATCGTCGGACTTCTTGGAATTATAGCTACCGTAAACGGACGGACTGCAACAGCCGGTGTAAATGAGGTTAACATTAATTCTTTATTGGCAATTATTGGAATCGCTGTAACCGGCAGTATTTTAGGGTACTTGCTATTTCGTAAAAATCAAAATAAACACTATAAACAATCATGAACGTAATTTCTAATATCCTCTACTGGATTTCGACGGGACTGCTTGTGCCTGTCATCGTATTGCTAATCTATTTCTTCATAAGGTCAATAATCCTCATAGGCGGATTCTTCGGACAGTATATGACAGAAAAGAAAACCGCAACAATGTTGGATGAGAAAGTCAAGGACCTCAATCTTTCAAACATTACTGATTTTCTTGCATCTTTTTCAGAGAGGAAAGGGATCTTGGTCATCGACTATCTGAATGAAATCTATAAATCAGCAGATAGCCCTGCGAGATTGGATATGCTCGTTTCAGAATACGAGCTTACCGCAGAGAAAAACATCGCGACATCTAAGATTCTTACTAAAATGGGTCCGATACTTGGCCTTATGGGGACTCTGATTCCTATGGGACCGGCACTCGTAGGTCTCGCTACAGGAGATATAGCTTCTATGGCATACAATATGCAAGTAGCTTTTGCTACAACTGAGGTGGGGCTTGTGGTAAGTGCTATCGGATTTGTAACACAGCAGGCAAAAGAACGCTGGGCGTTGCATAATCTTATGATTCTTGACTTCATTGTTCAAACACTCAAAGAGAAAAAATAATGGCACGAAGACGTTCAATACTCCGGCGCGGAGAGGATTCTGATCCTATGAGCGTCGTGAGCAATCTTTTTGATGTGGCAATGGTGTTTGCCGTAGCTCTGATGGTTGCTCTTGTAAGTCGTTATAATATGACCGAAATGTTTTCTCAGGAGGATTTTACAATGGTGAAAAATCCCGGTAAAGAGAATATGGAAATCATTACAAAAGAAGGCGAAAAAATAAATCGTTATACACCTTCGGAAGAGCAAAACTCATCTGGCAACAAAGGAAAAAGAGTCGGAACCGCCTACGAACTTGAAAACGGAGACATCATTTATGTACCTGAATAAACAGAATAGACAGACCAAGCATTAAAGCTTGGTCTGTCTATTGAGTGTTGTCAAATTCCCGAATGTCGAGCCGGGAAATGCCGTACATTCGTTGTCATTGGATAACAAGGTTGTGGTTCAGCCACCATCGAGGGTTTATGCCCTTGCGAAGGGTCAGTTGTGTTGACATCAATAGTACTGACTGTTGTTTCAGCCTTGACCTCAGTCTGGGGCTGCTGAGTTTGCTCCAGCTTGTTCTCCGTACCGTCATTCTCATCGTGTTTGGGAGCGAGGGCGGCGGTGATCTTGCGGTCGAGGGCGGCGAGTTCTGATTTGAGTTGTTTCAACTCGTCCTCCTTGCCCCATGTCTTGGCGATAATGGCTTCGAGCTGGGGAACGTCGGCTTTGAGTCTGGCGGTTCGTTCCTCATACTGGGCGATGATGCCGGGTATCTTTTCCAGTGCGTTGACGAAGTTCATGCAGGCGGCGTGGGTGTCAGACATGGCGATGAAGCCATTGTTGTATTTGTATTTCAGGTTGCCTTCGACTACAAAGCGGTTCTGCACACTCTCGTGACCGTCAACCACCGTCGGCTCGGATATGATGGAAATCGGGAATCCGTAAATCTCACCTATACGCTGGTAACGGCGGTTGGTGTTGGTGTTTATCGCCAGTCCTTGCAGGTGGATACCCATGTTCTTCTCGTCGGTAAGCTGACAGGTGTCGATGGTGAGGTTGTTTATCGGGTTGCCGTCCTTGT
>ERZ778503.666-NODE-666-length-27572-cov-7.895446_pt1 | contig 27572 bp, 23 predicted proteins | sample MGYA00510047_ERZ778503 | MGnify/ENA primary metagenome ERZ778503 (study PRJEB29527, sample SAMN07138965) | mouse gut metagenome | material: feces | host: mouse | place: China:Nanjing | collected 2016-01-25 ... | reverse complement strand
GAAGGGGTCAGTCCCGCGTGCCCGAAGGGGTCAAACTCACGCGCCTTTTCCAGCATCCTTTATCTCACTGGTTTTGGTCAGCTCCTTCTTCGTGACCATCTTGTCTGTTTTGATGTAGCCAAGTCCTCTGTGGTGTGTGACCCGGATGTAAACCTGCCAGAACCCATCGCTTCGAGGTCTTCGTACACATGCTTTGAAATTTGCCATGTTTACTAAATTATTTGATATTTATTTGATGTTTAATATTTAACCATAACTAACTATCACTCAATAGATTGCAGTGGTAAGCATTTGGTAAACATCTGGTAAACGGGCAATGTTCAATTGGTAAACAATTGGTAAAAACTTCTGATTATTTGTACTCAGAAAGTGATACCAAATGCACGAGAAAAGTCATAAAAAATAGGCTGTAATGTCCTGATTTCAGAAGCATTACAGCCTAAATTATTGATTGTCTATCGGATAGAGACTATATCGAATTAGTCCTCTATCGCTGCCTGCGCCCAATCTATTAACATCGGATAATCAGTTGGTTAGATATGTTCTCTCAACATTCTCTCAACAAATTTTGGCTTTTTGGGCGAGTTTGAGGACTTTTCTCTATTTAGTCCTCTATTGCGGCTTGAGCAACAGCAATTATGCCTTGATTATCAATTAATTGAAAATAAGTTCGCAACAATCTCTCAACCCCAGCTTTGTGGACATAAAGTATAGTAGATCAATCTGAATTAAAGGTCATAAGCTCTGACTTCTCTACTTGTTTATATCATATCATCTTTATTATCAAAGTTTTACTTATTAATGACTCTCTCCTTGTATATGGCTATCAGCTCGTCTTTGTCCCGAAGCTGAGATTTTAACTGCTCAACGGTATCTTTGAGAGTTGATATTTGGTCTTTAAGAGTAGATGTATTCTCTTTAAGACCACCGACTCTTTCTTTATATAGCTCAATCTCGGCAAGCACAGCTGCTTCACCTATATTATTATTGGCATCGCCATTACCAAGAGCCACGGCTGCGAGGTAGGCGTTGACATTTGTTGGAAACTCGCAGAATAATGCAAAGAAATTATAGTCCAATGCTTGGCAAATCTTGGCAAGTTTCTTTGTCTCCATCGTATCCCTTTCAAAGATACGGTTTATGTGTTGTTGTGGCACTCCTATCAGGCGTCCGAACTCTGTCTTGGTCATTCCAGTGGCTTCGTAACGCTTCTTGATTGCTTGCCCTACATGCACATCCTTTAGTTGAATATTAAACATTAAACAGGTATTTTTTATGTTAATAGTGTACCAATATTTGTTTATTTGAACATTTTATGGTTACTTTGCATTTTTAAGATGCTGATTATCCGATGCAAAGATAATCATTAATCATTAAACATCAAACAAAATTAGCAAAAAAATGACTGAAAACGTGCTAAAAATCCGCCCGGCATTAGTCGAGCTGAAGGTTGGGGAAACAATTTCCTTCCCCATTTCTCGGCTAAAAAGTGTGAGAACACAAGCCTCAGAGCTTGGTGCCATCTACGAACGTCAGTTCAAGACAAAGACCGATCGAGTTGCAAAGACAATCGAAGTAACGCGAGTATCATAACAGAGTATGAACTTCTTGAATTTTTCAGATCATCTTGTTCCCTACGACAAATTCTTGAAGGATTTGGCGGCAACAATCGTCAAGATGCTGAAATCTGATGCCCAAGATCCGGAGTTCATTAGCCAAAGAAAGGCTTATGAGATGTTTGGACGTGGCAATGTTGAGAGATGGAGAAAACAAGGAAAGGTTCAGCCGTATAAGCGTCCGGGAAAGCTAGAGTATCGTACTGCTGACCTCCGGCTATTACAAAGAACAGTCCAAGACTATTTTTAAGACTTATGATAGATTGATGAGAGAACTGGAGCCAAAATGTGATCCTGAGGGTGTGTACTCTGTAAAGAGGACGTGTGTGGAACTGGGAATATGCCATAAGACTTTTCTCAAATATAGGGCTAAGGGACTTATCAAGCCTCTTAACCCCGGCAATATGCGTAGACCGGTGTTCTCTGGAAGGTCAATTATTGAATGCTGGAAAAAACTTACTACACTATGATAAGCGAAAAGACAATACAGCAGGTAAGGGAACTCGATATAGAAACAGTGCTGAAACCTTATGTGGAATTGAAGAGGAAGGGTTCTTCGCTTATGGGGTTATGTCCCTTCCACTCGGAGAAGACACCCTCATTCTCGGTATCACCTCAGAAGAACCTTTATAATTGTTTTGGATGTCGACGCGGCGGTGACGGGATTAACTTTATTATGGAAAAGGAAAACCTCTCGTTTATAGAAGCGGTGAAAAAAATAGCATCAGACAATGGAATTGTAATTGACGAAACAGGAAAAGATCTTACAGATGAAGAAAGAGCCGCTGCTAGACATAAAGAATCGTTGCTGGCTACTCTTGACTTGATCCACAAGTTCTATGTCGACTGTCTGAGAGCGAACATGGATGACGAATGTGCGGATGCAAGGGGATACGCCTATGAACGATGGTCTCCGGGATTCTGTGCGACCTCAGGAATAGGATATGCTCCGAAGAACAGCAGATTTTTTATGGAATACTGCCATAACCAAGGTATCGACCAAAAGATTCTGCTGGAGTTGGGATTGTTGAAAGAAAACGAGTCCGCCAGCTCATATCAACTATTCCGCAGAAGAATAGTCATACCCATTAAGGATAGATATGGACGTGTCATAGCGTTCACGGCTCGCTATATTGGCGACAGCCCAAGTGCGCCCAAATATATCAACTCCAGCACTTCAGATGTATACACCAAGGGGACAGCCTTATTCGGTATTGACCGCGCAGCGAAAGCCAGAGAAGCGGGAAATATAATAATAGTCGAAGGTGCTCCCGACGTCCTAAGACTGCAAAGCGTTGGTCTCGATAACGCTGTGGCATCACTTGGAACAGCATGGACCGATGTGCAGTTCAGCAAGCTGAGGAGAATTACGTCCTCCATATGCTTTATTCCGGATTCTGACGTCAGTGAAGGAAGACTCTTTGGACCAGGTTTTGAAGCGGTGATGAGGAACGGCACGGCAGCCATGAAAAAAGGGTTTGTCGTTACTGTAAGAGAGTTGCCTTTTACAGAGGTTCCTGTGACTTACGAGGATATAAAGGAACTTTATCCAGACTCCAATAAGGTTCCTAAGGATTTTGTGAAGGTTAAGCCCGGAAAGAATGATCCCGACAGTTATATCTCCTCAAAAGAAGACTATACTGCTTTGACCGAGAAATACTTTGTAGTATGGCTTGCCGAAAAGAGATTTTTTGAAGCAGATTCACTTGTCAAGGAACGTCAAGCTGTTTCTGAGATAGCGGATCTTCTTCGCTATATAGATGATCCTCTTGTGCTTGACCAGTGCATTGATCAGCTTAACAAAATTCACGGGCGTACAAAGTTCTGGAAAGATGCGGTATCTCAGGCTCGTGGAGAAGCCAAGCGTCAAAAAAACTCTGAATCCTCCCTTGATGAACGACAGCGCGAAGTGGAGGATCTCCGAAAAGTTGGGTTATTCGTTAGGGACAATAGCTATTATACTGTTGGGGACGAAGATGAAGACCCGGTTATAATCTCCAATTTCATAATGATACCTATGTTCCATATCGGTGATGATAACAATGGGACTCGTATCTTCATTCTGAAAAATGATTCTGGAGACAGACGGTTGCTTGAGATTAGAGAGTCAGAGATGTGTTCACTGAATGCCTTTCAGCAGAAAGTCGGCACGCTCGGAAACTTTATATGGCTTGCGAAGATCGACAAGCTCAATCGGGTCAAGAGATACCTCTATGCACGGACCGATACGGCAGAGCGAGTGAGAAAGCTCGGTTGGGATGGCAATAATGACCTATTCGCATTTGGAAATGGGATACTTTGTGAGGGGACTTTCCTTTCCGTCGATGACATGGGCATTGTGAGAGGCACAAACGGAAAGGCTTTCTATATTCCGGCCACCTCGAAGATGTACCGCAATAATCCAGAGATATACCAATTTGAACGACTTATGATACACGAGAATCACAGTGGAATTTCAATGAGGGTGTTTGCCGAAAAACTAATCTCGGTATTTGGCGAGAATGCCAGGATAGCCCTTTGCTTTCTGTTTGCTACGGTATTCAGGGATGTGGTATACCGTAGAACGAAACACTTCCCGATACTCAACCTGTTCGGCGAGAAGGGAACTGGTAAGACAACTTTGGCAACCTCCCTCCAGTCATTTTTCATTCACGGCATTGAACCCCCAAACCTTGGAGTGACCTCAGTGCCGGCAATGAACGACCGTGTTTCACAGGCTGTCAATACACTCGTTGTATTTGACGAGTACAAGAATGACCTTGACTTCCGTAAAATCGCGTTTCTGAAAGGTCTATGGGGAGGTGGTGGACAGACAAAGAAGAATACTGTCGCTGACGGTATGGCAGCCCAGACAATAGTCACCACTGGAGTAGCATTGTGCGGTCAGGATAAGCCGACCCAGGATATGGCTCTCTATACTCGAGTGTTGTTTCTTGCGTTTACCAAGACAGCTTTCAATCAGAGTGAGCGTCTGAAGTATGAAGAACTTGTGACCTTATGTGATATGGGGCTTACTCATCTTACAGTTGAGCTGCAGAGTCATCGACACCTCTTTGAGAAAAATTTCACTGAAGCTTATGCCATGAGCAAAAGGGAACTTGCCTCAAAACTCGGTGATGTCACCGTTCATGAACGTATCTTCGGCAACTGGGTAATACCGCTGGCTACCTACCGGGCATTGGAAACGGTCCTTGACATGCCTTTCAGCTATGCTGACTTGTTCGACACTGCCGTAAAGGGAGTGCTCAACCAGAATGAGCTGGCACAGGAAAGCTCAGAGGTCGGAGACTTCTGGAATATGCTCCAAGGGTATCAGACAAGCGGCAAGTGTGTCGAGGGAGTACATTATAATATAAGGTATCTCCGTAAGTTCCGGCCATTGTCGGTAAGCGAAGACATTGAGTTCAGCGAGGCCAGACCTGTGCTGTATCTCAACGCAGCTGCTTTATCACCGCTATTCAGCGGACGTGGCAACAATGTGACTTCGGCAAGGTCGTACTGGTCCACCATAACCTCCTACCTGAAATCCCACAATTCGTTCCTTGGATTGAAACAAGATAGATTTTCCATCCTCCTTCCCAATGGAGAGATTGACTATTCAGTGCAAACCGTGAATGGTCAGCAGGTAAAGAAGAAGAAAGTCAACCGCCCTAAGGCTCTCTGCTTCGACTACCTTATTCTGAAAGACGCCTTTGGAATTGACCTTGAAACGGAAGTTATGGCAGACGATGACGGAGAAATAGGTTAAACATATTTTTTTGATGAAATTTACAATGACAACAAAGAGAAATTTATCGTAACTATTTGGCAAACTCGGATAAAATCACTAATTTTGCACAAAATCATACACTGCGATTATGAGCAAAATTCCTGATTATATCATAACGGCCATCAACCGTATCAATGAGTTCCTGCCTGAACAGATTAAAGTTATGGAACTACAGACAAACATAAAGAAGAAGATTCCATTCGGACTGAGTGGTGCGTATGACTACTACCAGACTGAGATTTTCAATATACCTTTCCTCATAGCAGGAGTCGGTGATGAAGAGGAGGACATGACTCCATCGGTCTTAGCAAAACAAAAGGAGGTTTTGCAAAAGCAGACTGGACTTACGCCTATTTTTATTTTTCAAAAGATAGCCTCCTATCTGTTCCATCGTTACACCCAAAATAACCTCGATATAGTGGTGGGCAACCGGCAACTGTTCTTGCCTTCTATTCTTTTGGTCGTAGGGAAAGAAAAGCCTGAACCTGCAAAGGATCCCGAGAAGGTGCCTGCTCTCTTCCAATTGATGGTGCTCTATCATCTCGAAAGGGAAAATATTGATGGATTAACAATGCAAGAGATAGCGGAAAAGCTGAAGACCTCCTATGCCACTGTTAACAGATGTGTGAGGTGGATGAAAGAAAAAGGCTTCATAACTCTCAACGGAGGCAAGGAAAAGCAGATAAGTTTCAACTTTCAGGGTAAAAACTTATGGACAGAGGCGTTGCCGTTCATGGAAACGCCGATTGAATTTGTCGTATATACTCCGGAATTGGCTGTCAGTGAGAACAGTCTTATTTCCGAACAGAATGCCTTGGCTGAATACTCTCTTCTGAATGGAGGCCCCTATCGTATCGCTATCTCTAAAGAAGAGTATAAGAAACTTAATCAAAAGAATATCTATTGGGATCCGTTTGGTGAGGCCGGAATTGAGGTATGGAAATATGATCCAACCCTTCTCTCCGATACCGGAGTTGTTGACAAACTGTCCTTGTATCTTCTTTTGAAAGATTACGAAGACGAGAGAGTGCAGATAGAACTAGAAAACATGCTAAATGAAATTAAATGGTAAAAGGTATAGAAAAATTCCGAGAACATTTCGGAGCGTATAAAGATAACTATGTCATAATCGGTGGTACTGCTTGTGATGTTCACGAAGATGCTGCCGGTCAGAAACCGAGAGCAACAAAGGACATAGACATGATCCTCATAGTTGAGGCCCTGTCACATGATTTTGTCGCAGAGTTCTGGAAATTTGTCAAGGCTGCCCAATATCAGGAACAACAGGTTGGTGAGAAAGGAGAAGAACCGAAACAACAATATTACAGGTTCAATAAGCCTGCCAATCCCGAATATCCAACACAAGTTGAACTGTTTTCCAGATCGCTTGACGTATTTGAGCTGCCTCCGGACGTGCACATTACTCCGATTCCGACAGATGCTGACTTATCAAGTCTATCAGCGATATTGCTTGATGACGATTATTATCACTATACAATCGAACACAGCATAGTTGAAGACGACGTGCATATTTCAAAAGTTGAAAGCCTCATAGCCCTCAAATGCAAGGCATATCTGGAAATGAGAAAGCGCAAGGAAGAGACTGGCGAGGGAGACGAGAAGCATATCCGCAAGCATCGTAATGATGTGTTTCGATTGGTGGCTGCCATAGCCTCGGGTGACCAGACTTTTGAACTTCCTGATAAATTATATCGGGACGTTTCATTATTCTCAGAAATGGTGGAGACAGATTTGCCTGATGCAAATCTCATAAAAGACATGGGGTTGCGAAGAATAAAGCCAGAGGATCTGTTAGAACGTTTAAAAGTCCTTTTTATTAACCAACAATGAAGATACAATACGCATCTGACCTGCATCTTGAGTTTGGAGAAAACTCAAAATGGCTGAAATCTAATCCCTTGTTACCCTCGGCAGACATTCTTGTTCTTGCCGGGGATATAGGTTATTTAGGCGATGCCAACTATGCCACACACCCCTTCTGGGATAAGGTATCAGCAGAGTTTAAGCAAGTCATAGTCGTTCCGGGCAATCACGAGCTATACAAATTCTTTGACATAAACGAACTGCATGAAGGGTGGTCTCAGGAAATCCGCTCCAACGTCCATATTCATTATAATAGCGTGATTCATCTTGGAGCGGAAACAGGCCTTATTGTCTCAACTCTTTGGGCAAAGATCCTAACAGGGGAAGAGTATATAACGGAACACTGCGTCAGCGACTTCAAGCGTATTCGTAATGGCGAGTTCCGATTATCGGTCGAACGATTCAATGAGGAGCATCTGAAATGCCTCGATTTCATAAAGAAGGCAGTTACCGAGAGCAAGGCTAAAAACATTGTGGTAGCCACTCATCATGTTCCCTCTTTTGCGCTTATGTCTGGAGAGTTCAAGGATAGTTCTATCAATGGTGCCTTCACTTCAGAACAGGGAAACTTCATTGCAGATAGCCGGATTAATTACTGGATCTATGGGCATTCTCACAGAAATATTGACGCTACGATTGGTGATACCCAGTGTGTCAGCAATCAGCTTGGATATGTCTTCCAAGATGAGCACCATTCATTCAGACGTGATGCTGTAATAGAAGTTTAGCCCCAGGATACAATATATATTATCAAGGCCGTCCTAAATGGATGGTCTTTTTTGTTTTCAGAGCAATTAGGTGAAATATCAGATGCACACATTTCGGGGTTGATGTCGTTGATTAAACTTAATCCATTGAAATACAAATATATCATTCAAAAATGTTGCGTTGACAAACGTTGACAAACGTTGACACTTTAAGAAATCTGAGGACAGAGCGTGCCACACGTTGACACTCTTAGTTATAATAACTTAAAGTTATTTCTTAAAGAAAAAAGATATAATATTATAGTATACAGGGGCTTGGAAGAAAGCAGTTTTGCAGTTGGGAAAGGAAGAAACAGATGTCAACGATGTCAACTCTACAGAATATATGGGTAGATTTCACGCTTAATTGTCAAGAACACGTCACGCCTATACAGCTGCTTTTTGTCTTCATAGATAATCCTCAATGGCTAAGTCCTACATTATCCTCCGAAATCCTACATTATCCCATATCTACCGCTTTGACAATAAGGAGATTGCAATTAATTTTGCACTCATAATCATTTGCACATATATTATCCAGTCTATGAAATCCCGAAACAAAGAACCTGACATAAAACCTGATCAGCTTTACTCAGCCGGACAAGCCGCCAAATACTTCGGTGTCCACCGCTGCACAGTCTATGATTATGTGAATAATCCTGACAATCCACTTTCATACCTGCTGGCTGGTCACAGCAGCCGCTTTATGTTCCTTGGACAAACCTTGATAGAATACAAGCAAGCTGGTCTCCCAAAGAAAGGGCGCAAAAGGCAGAACTGACCATTCATCTCTGCTGAGAAGATACAGTCAGTTCCACTGATACCAGGGGAAGAATATAAAGTAGTCGTTGTCTTCCACGGCTTCTGCAAGCTCGATGGCAAGAAGGAAAGCCTGCGTCCGGATTTCGTCCATATCGGCAACGGCTTGACAGAATCGGGTCGGTGAAAACTGACCGGATGCCTCAACCCACTCACCGGCAACACGCTCAGGGTCGAGTTCATCGACGAAGGAGAAGATCTCGTCCACAAGTGTGCCGGGTCGGTTTTCAGATAACTCGGCGGTGAAGCAGAATGGCAAGCCGCCGAGCGTCCGCCTTCTGAAGTCAAACAGAAAAGAGTTATCATCAGATACCTTGACATTCACACGCCAACCATTCTTGACGGCTATCTTTACAATATCGCTATAAAACATGGCTCATTATATTGTTTGAAAATGGAGTATTAGTTACAATTCCACACACCTTGACCTGCCGAGTCCGTGAGGATACGGCAGGTCGCTTTTTGAACGTGGATAATCAATCCTCAAACCTTGCAAGGAAGCGTTTGAGTCTGATGTCGTTTATCTCTTTGAGAGGCTTCGGCTCAAAGTTTTCAAGTCGGGTTACTTGAAGTTTTCCCTTTCCGAGACCTCGTTTTGCAAGGTCTATCTCGATGCCGGACATTTCATTTAGCGATACATAGCCGTACTCATCTTCCATAAGTCCGATTACGATGCCGAACATAGTCAAGTCATTTCCCTCACGTTCACCCTCGATGATGAACCATCGTACACGTCCGATTACGAAAATCGCACAACATATTGCCTCGCCTTTCTTTCCGTCCTGCGAGTAGAGAGGAAAGCCTTTCAAGGCTTCCTCCAATTTCGGTGTCATTAATCTGCACATATCAGTCAAATTCTATTTCATCTTCATATAGTTCTATTCTCGCGCCACTGCTGAACTCCACTATATAGCGGTATCCGTTGCGTCCTACGATAGTGCCTCGGTGGTAGCCACGCCAAGGCTCTTTGAGTTCGCACTGCCGTCCGTATTCGGGGAAATCAGTATCTTCCATAGTCATTTGCCGTTTTTGAGTTGGGTATAATCGGGGTCGAATATGAGGTCAGCCTCAATCAGTGAGGAGTAAGCCACATCTGCAAGTTGCGAAGCCCACTCGTTGCGCTGGTCATATCTGCCCTTCTGATAGTTGTATGCAAGTGCCTTCAAGAAACCAAGGCATATCTTGAACCCTTGCTGTTGGAGATAGCGGTGCATTGTGGTCATCGCCATGCCGGTCTTTTCGGTGTTGCTCACTCTGCCGTTGACAAAGTTCTCAAACTCTGTTACGAAAGCCTTATCGCCCTCGGCGATAGCCATAAAGTCAATATCGGTATTCATATTGGTGGGGATTTAGATTGTTGCCTGATTGTAGATTTGGGGGTCGGAGGTAACATTGTAGATATAGCTGCCACATCGTACCAAAAGGCACTCCGCGCCATAATAGAGTTTCTTCATACCTCTGATGCTCCCTGTCTTGTGGAAGTTCGGGAAGCGGTCTATTCCTACTCGCTTGCCCTCTGCTACTGTCATTCTTTTCACTCTCATAGTTCTTGAAATGTTTGGGTTCTGATTCTTTTCCCTTTTGTGAAGCTCAGTTGAGCTTCTCCGGCAGGGCTGGCCGTTTTTCGTGCAAGTCAGAACTGCGGACCAGAGGGAGTAAAAAGGCAAGTGTGGAGTCGGTGGCAAGACCGGGATACCCAAATTTTTGAGGAACGAGGAAATTTGTGGAGGCTCACGGGCGCAGACGCAGACGGAAAGCGAAGCGTCACTTGCCGTTCCTCCCGTCCGCAGTAACTTCGCACAGAAAAACGCTACCCTGCCGAGGCTCAATGCTCACAAGAGGAATGTATTTAGATGATTATCATCCGAAATCTCTAACACCTTATACATGAGTATTCAGACTCAAATTTTCTGGCGATTGAATAGCCTGTATTTGGAATTTTTTTATTAACTTTGCAAACTATAGTAACGCTTATCTGAAAATGACCAGTCAGTAAATACGAAGACATACGGCGAGAGCCGACAACCTTTGGGAACATCCTTGTAGTCGTTACGGGCTTTGGTCGGCCTTCAGATGCTACATTGATGTTCCTTTTTGTTTAAGATGGCGCAAACGAAGAATGCACTCATACGGCAGCGAGTCATAGACAGATGTCTACGAAGTCCGAAGCAGTACTCTATCATGGATATGATGGAGAAGTGCAATATTGCGCTAGAAGAGGCCGGTTATAAACCTGTAACTTCCAAGAACACGATCTTAGAGGATCTTCGCGGAATTGAGAGTAATTTCCCGGAGGCTAGGATTATCCAGAGGAAATCGGGGAGATATCTCTTCTACGAATATGAGGATAAGAACTTCTCCATCTACAATATTCCCTTAGATGATGATGGCATGGCTAAGTTGGCTCAAACCATTTTTATTCTGTCAAAGTTTGAGGGAATGCCAAATTTTGAGTGGATTGATGAAATGATAGATCATTTCAAGTCCACCCTCAATATACCTACGACGAAAGATTCCGTTGTTGGGTTTGATGATAATATTTACCTCCGAAATAGAAATCACTTTTCACGGTTATTCAGTGCGATAATTGCAGAGCTGTCATTGATTATCACTTATCGACCATTTGGAAAAGAACCAATCGTATATGACTTCCATCCCTATTATCTTAAACAGTACAACAAGAGATGGTTTCTGTTTGGATGTGTTGACGGGAAAAGCAACTTGTCAAATTTCCCCTTAGATCGTATAGAGAATATTTCAAATAGTACCGTACCTTATGTTCCCAACACTAGGTTTGACTTCAATGATCTCTTTGAGGATGTCATTGGGGTGTCGAATCTTTTTGATGATGTAGACGTAATTAACTTCTCTGTATCTTCCCAGTCCTTAGATTACATTCAAACAAAACCCATACTTCCTAACCAAAAGCCTATAGAAAAACGAGAAAACGAAACAATATTTGAAATTAAGACCATAATAAACAGAGAACTTATACAGTTGCTCTTATCCTATGGATCTGCTATCACAGTCTTGAAACCGCAAAAGCTTGTGGATATGATTTCAATGGAGGTGAGCAAAACTTTGAAGAATTATCAATCCGTTCAGATAAACTGAACACATCGTTACTAATTTTGTAAGCGAAAAGAAAAGTTTAACGTTTTAACAGCTGAGCGATATGATGAATTCGACCAACAACATCCGTGTTTTCAATGGAATCCTTGATAAGTTTTGTGGTTACAACTACCATAATCCATACTGGATTCTCCTTGCCTTATTCCTTAGGAAGGTGAACAAAATCTCTGTTGAAGAAGATTATAAGGGTGCAGATGTCAATAAGCTTTCCCATACGCTTACTAGAGTAAGTTTTGCAAATGACATGTGGAAAGAAGATACTGATTTTCTGTTTGAGGGAACTTCTGCATTTTCACTAACGGTTGTAGGACGAATTGATGGAGATTCTTGTCTTCAAAAAATCCTAAAGACGTTTCGGGATAGTTATGAGACTAAGGAATCATATGATTCTGGCCTTTCCGCTCTTACAGAATGGAGCAAGGAGGATGCTGCCGCAGCTATGCTCATTGAAATAACCCGTGCATTGCTTTCTTTGGACTCACAGTGGTTTGAAGAAAATTTTCTTAACTTGTTTGACCAGACATTACGTAGAGTGTTCGCGCTCATGAATTTGGAAGAACATTTTCAGCCCAAAGAAGTCACTATCCTAGCAAGTAGCATTCTAGGACGAGTACAAGGAAGGATCTATAATCCGTTTGCCGGCATCGGCTCATATGGAGTGACTCTTCGTAACTGGATTGATGACTATTTGGGAGAAGAAATCAACCCAATAATTAGCTCAATAGGCAATCTCCGATTGATGGCTACCTATGTTAACGGAGAAATAATTACATCAAGAGCTTTGATTAAAAGTCCTTATTGTGATGCAGCTATCGCGACGCCCCCTTTCGGGGTAAAAGTACCATTCGAAGAGACTTTTGATCAAGGTACAAACGATTACGAAACTCTTACCCTTCGTAAATTTGCACATCTATACCGACGTAGTGTAACTGTTGTAACTGACCATGTATGTACCGGAGGAGGGTACTGTCGCTCATTGCGAAGAGATTTATTAGATATGGGGTGTGTAGATATGGTAGTGTCATTGCCAGCTGGCATATTTAATACTACTGGTGTCAAAACATCAATTATTGTCCTTGACCCCAACCATCGTCATCAACAATCTGTGAAATTTGTCGATGCTACAAGCTGCTTCACAAATGACGGTAATAAAAGGATACTTGATGTTTCTGCTGTAATATCACTTCTAAACGATTCTTCTTCAGTATCAATTAAAGTTGTATCTTATTCCGAGATTGTCAACAAGGAGTATTCTTTTAATCCTCGACATTATATTGATTATCAAGTTGAGACACCTGATGATTGTCAATTAATGGCTCTTGGGGATCTAGGTGAATTTATTCGTGAGAGGTCATCTGAAAAGGATACATGGGGGAAATTCGCAACATTCCAGTCGTTGGTCACAACAAACCGATTGAAAGTATTCACGCCTGCAAATTTTACAGAAAAGGAGCTTCCTCCACATTGTTTAAGAATTACGCAGGATTGTGTGATGATGTCCGGAACCAGAGGTATTAGAGGAGTGTATGTACGTCCCGAAGGAGAAACATTATATAGCCACAATAGTTATGTTTGCTTTGTCCCAAAGATGCACAATGTTTTGCCTTTGTATATCGTTTCCCAGCTAACTCAGCCGTATGTACAGAAGCAAATAGAATTATTAGCAAGTGGTAATACAGGGAGTAATCTTACTCTTGACGCACTCCGGCAAGTGAAAATTGCAATCCCAATACAGAACAATCAAGAGATTGATTTGGCAAAACAGGAGAATGCGGTTCAAACCTATCATGATTCTTTAATCAAAGAACTCGGCATGGAGGTTGAAACTTTACGCATCAAACGTTTTGAAGAATATCAAAAGGATATGCGTATGCGTAAACATCGAATTGGGCAGCGTCTCAATGAGATTATTCCTTCATCAAGCGTATTGGCTGATTTCATAGCCTCACAAAACGGAGATTTCAATAAATCTGCTATAGTTTCTGCATACTCCCAGACCAATTTGGAGGCTTATGCGCGTAAACTTCATGAAGATATTGTTTCTCTTGCTGACCTGATTTCACATTTTACTGATGAAAAATCGTTTGGCGAAGCGGAGAATATTGATCTACTATCATTCCTTGATGTATTCAAGCGGACTCACCAAAATGACCGTTATGAGATTGTGATACTTCCTGAGAAATCCAATACTGTGGATTCAGAGGAAGATTCAATCTGTCACCCTAAACTCTCAGTGTCAAGAGAAGATTTCTCCACAGTCTTGGAAAATTTATGTGCTAATGCATTAGCATATGGTTTTATAAACCCTGACCGTAGAGATTATGCGGTTCGTATGAGTATTACCAATACCATTTTCAATAACAGGCCAATGGTCCGATTAGTCATTGATAATAATGGTTCTCCACTTCCAAAAGGAATGTCAGCTAAGAAGATGTTTACTTGGGGGGTTGGAAAAGGTACTGGAATTGGTACTTGGCAAGCTCGGCATATCATTGAACATTTCGGCGGAAGCATAACATTCCATCAGAATGGGTCTGACGATGGATTCAATGTCGGATTTGAAATTCTTTTACCTTTAGTAGTGGAATAAGATGGAACTCAACAAAACTAAATATCGTATAAAAACTTTGTGGATTGATGATGAACCTACAGGTGGGTTCATTGATCAAGCGTCTATAAATGGCATTGATATAACAATAGCTGTGACTGTTGAAGAAGGTTTAAAGCTATTAGACAATAAATCCAATTTCTTTGAGGCAATTATTCTCGATGCAAATTGTAAAATTGCTGATGAAGAAGAGGAAGAAGATCTGTCTGCTCTAAGTCACGCTATAGCAGGAATATATGCTCGTTCGATAGATATCCCTTGGTTTGTTTATACAGCTGGCGGTTACGAGGGATTTGAAATGATTGAAAAGATTGTTCCTCAACAATATCGTAACTGGGATACGAAAGCATATTATACAAAACCCGGGACCAACAATACTATTACTGGCCAAAGTATTGATGAACTATTTTCTGCAATAAAAAAGGCGGTTGAGCAGTCTGAGAGAACCAAGACATTCCGAAGGTATAAAGCTGAAATAGATACATTCAATGAACCGGAGTTCATAGAACTTTTGATATCTCAAAACAAGAAAGATTTTGCTACAGATGATACAGTCCCTAATTCTATAAGAAAAATAGCTGATACATTATGTTACATCTTGCGGAACAAAAGTTTCATTGGTGTAGAACCCGATAAGTCAAATACCCTTGGTGATGTAAGTAAATATCTTGCTGCTGATAATGCTAATAAATATGTGCCTAAACACATTCAAGGAGCCTTCCATTTCCTCTCACAATACTATTGTAATCCTGGAAGTCATGGGTTTGACCCTGAAAAGCCTCTGCCAATATGCAGATTTATCCGTAATAACAGAGCCCCTTACGCCAACATTACAGGATTAAACTGTCTATTAGATATTATAAACTGGGTCGGAACTTTGAATTTAGAAGACGAGAACTTTATCAAAGACGTACAGACTGATTTTTCATTTTGGAAAACTAATAAACCAAGAAAATAAATATGGATAGTTCACATGCTCAAATGGTTAGCTTAATCTGGAACATTGCAGACGATGTTCTGCGAGATGTTTTTGTTCGCGGACAATATCGTGATGTCATTCTTCCGATGGTTGTGCTCCGTCGTCTCGATGCCCTACTTGAACCTACCAAGGCGGCTGTCGAAGAAGAGTATGCCTACCAGATTAAGGAGGGAATTAAGGATGAAGATGGGCTGAAAGAAGCTGCCGGACAGAATTTCTACAATACGAGTAAGTGGACTCTTTCGAGGTTAAAATCTCAGGCTACCGGTGACAAAGACGTTCTTTTAACTAATTTTGTGGAATATCTCAACGGATTCAGTACTAACGTTCACGAGGTGCTAAAGAGTTTTGACTTCTACAATAAAGCCAAGAAACTGACCGATCGCGATCGTCTTCTCGCAATTATCGAGCGCGTGACCGACCCATATCTCAATCTTACAGATAAACCACAGCGTGACCCTGACGGTCTGACAATCCCTGCACTCACCAATATCGGAATGGGACAGGTGTTTGAAGAATTACTTCGGCGTTTCAATGAAGAGAACAATGAGGAGGCTGGTGAACACTTCACACCCCGTGATGTTATTGCCCTGCTATGCGACCTTGTATTCTCACCAATCATTAATGACCTGCCCAAGATTGTTACAATCTATGATCCTGCTTGCGGATCGGGCGGTATGCTGACCGAGGGCTTTGAATATCTCGTTAAAAATGGCGTTGACCCGACGGCAATCCGTCTTAACGGTAATGAAGTCAACCCCGAGACATTTGCTATATGCAAGTCAGACCTTATCATCAAGGGTGTTGACCCTGATGGCATCCACCTTGATAACACCCTCGTTCCTGACGATACTCGAAGTGGCAAGCAGTTTGGCTTCATGCTTACCAATCCTCCATACGGCAAATCATGGAGTGAGGATAAAAAGAAGATGTTTAACGAAAAAGAGCTGATCGACGAGCGTTTCTATGTCGCTCTGCCTAATTTGGTGGGCGATGTGGTTAATCTTGCTTCAGTTCCGCGTGTCAGTGACGGCCAGATGCTCTTTATGATGGAGCTTGTTGACAAGATGAAGTCGCTACAATTACAACCTCAAGGTAGTCGCGCTGCATCGATTCACAATGGATCGTCTCTTTTCACTGGTGACGCTGGAAGTGGTGAAAGCAATATCCGCCGTTTCCTCGTTGAAAACGATATGGTGGAGGCTATTATACAGTTACCCAACAATATCTTCTACAATACCGGTATCTCGACTTATTGCTGGGTGCTTACCAACTACAAGCGTGAGGAACGCCGTAGCAAGATTCAACTGATTGATGCTTCTCAGGCATCAGAACCTCTCCGCAAGAATCAAGGCAACCGCAACTGCGAGATTACTGAAAAGATGCGCGGTTTTATCATGGAGGCTTACAATGACTTCGCTGAGCGAGAAGCAACCGATGAATTTCCTGTTGCTTCAAAGATTTTCGACAACGATGATTTTAGATTCTATAGCGTAAGCGTTTTGCGTCCACTCCGTCTCCGTAGCCAGATGGATTTTTCAAAGGCAGAAGACTTGCTATATGATAAAGCGAACCGCGACTTATCCAGTTGGCTTTACGATAGCTATGGCTCTCGCGTGTTCGAAAATCTTGCAGACAATATTATGGAGATAAGAGAATATCTTCAGTCAAACGACATAAAGCTCACCGATAAGAAACTCAAGGAACTCATCGACCCAAAGAAGTGGCAAGACCGGCGGGCACTTGCCGATGCTGCCGAGAAGCTTTGCAACGAAATCGGCACTGAGACCTTCATGGACTATTCTGTGTTCATCGACCGACTTGAATCGGCTTGTGATAGACTAAATCTGAAACTCAGTAAGGCTGACCTAAAAACCATAGCTCGCGCCATGAGCGATACCGACTCCGAAGCAGCTCCCGTGGTAGATAAGATAGTCAAAGCTAAGAGTAAGGATATAGAGACTCTGCTCAATGTCTATGAAGTGACTGCCGATCAGTTACCATATTACGGTTACTATCCTTCAGGTAAGGGATCATACGTTCATTACGAGAGCGACACAACGCTTTCTGACAAAGAAGATGTATCCGTCCGTGAGAATATTCTCGACTACTTCAAGCGTGAGGTCGAGCCATACGTTTCCGATGCTTGGATTGACTTGCCAAAAACGGTAATTGGCTGTGAAATATCATTCAATAAGTATTTCTATCGCCCTGAGCCGTTGCGCACCCTTGTCGATAATCACGAAGAACTTGTAGCCCTTGAACGTGAGAGTCACAACCTTCTTCAATCTCTTCTTAATATTGATTGACATGGCAGAATACAGTGAATATAAAGAAAGCGGAATCCCTTGGATTGGTAAAATACCGAGTCATTGGGACATTATCCCATTAAGAGCTTTTCTTGAATTAACATCAAACAAGGGATATGGGCACATGCCGCTACTCTCGGTCACCCGAGAAAAAGGTATTGTGTTAAGAGGGGATAAGGGAGATGATGATAATAACAACATAATTCCAGAGGATTTATCTAATTATAAACTAGTAAAAGCTGGAGATTTCGTAATAAATAAAATGAAATCATGGCAGGGTTCTTATGGCTTATCTGACTATGATGGAATTGTAAGTCCGGCTTATTTTACATATAAGTTGAAATTTCCTAATAAGAGCTTTTTTAGTCGCGCATTACGTTCTAAAGCTTACATACCATTTTTTATGCAATATTCAAAAGGGATACGTGTTGACCAGTGGGATCTAAAACAGAATGCACTCAAGTCAATCCCATTCTTTGTGCCGCCTAAGGATGAGCAGGAAGCTATCGTTGCGTATCTTGATAAGGTGACCGCCGATATGGACAAGGCTATTGCTGCCAAGGAGCGTATTATTGCCTCGCTTGAAGAGCGTCTAAAGATTATCATAACCCATGCCGTAACTCGCGGCATCAACCCAGATACACCCCTCAAAAACTCAGGCATAGACTGGCTTGGTCAAATCCCCGCCCATTGGGAGACATACCCAGTTCGTCATTTCTTTGACTTTAGAAACGGATATACTCCATCTAAGGCAAATACTTCATTTTGGACTAACGGCACAATTCCATGGTTTAGGATGGAAGATATTAGAAAATCAGGTCGCTTTCTTGATAAATCGATCCAATACGTCACGCCATCTGCCTTAAACAATGGAGGGACTTTTGAAGCAGGTTCATTTATCCTTGCAATTTGTACGGCATCGATTGGCGAACACGCAATGTTAATTGCTGATTCGCTTGTGAATCAGCAATTTGCGAATCTAAAGATTCGCAAATCGCTGTCCACCAGGACGGATTCGATGTTTATTTTTTACTATATGTACGTCTTAGGAAGATTCTGTAAGGATACTGCAAATACCACAACATTTCAGTATGCGGATATGACTCAAGTAAAAAATTTCATCGTGCCATTACCGCCTATTGAGGAACAGCAAGAAATTGTGAAATTTTTGGAATATAATACAAGTGGTATTGACACTGCGATCACCCAGCAAAAGAAACTCATTGATTTGCTTCGTGAACGCAAGAATATTATTATTAACGAAACGGTAACAGGAAAGGTAAAAGTTATATGACACAGACATCAATGCTTGAAGTTGAGTTGGAACGTCTTATTGAACGTAAGCTCACCGGTACAACACTCGAAGACCGTCGGGCGTCCATTGAAAACGGTGTAGCAGAACCTCTTGTGCCTTACGGTGAATACAACGGTTTTCTTCCCGGGGAATCGGATGAGATGGACCGCGACAAAGCTATCAATACTGTTCGACTCTGGTCTTTCCTCGAAAAGACACAGAAAGGAGTACTTGCCGAATGGCGCGGTCGTGGCGATTTGAGAACTGCTGTTGAAAAAGAGATTGACCGAAAACTCAACAACAAGGGCATTCTCGACACTCTGCGTCAAAAGCTTGAAGTGGATAATATCGAATTGACACTTTATTATCCCAAACCGTCGCCAAGCGATAGCTTGCAGAGTCAACGTAATTTTGAAGCTAACGAGTGGTCAGTAACACGACAGCAGAGATACAGCAAATATCATCCGGGGAATGAGATTGATATGGTAATATTCATTAACGGTCTACCGCTGTTTACTATCGAGCTTAAAAATCCGGCTACACATCAGACGGCTCGTTATGACGGACAAAAGCAGTATCGTGAGGATAGAGATCCACGAGATACCCTACTGAAATTTGCCCGTTGCCTTGCTCATTTCACTCTTGACAAGGATGAAGTGTTCTTTACCACCCGGCTTGAGGGAAAGAATACATTCTTCATGCCATTTAATCAAGGTCTGCCAAATGGTCAAGGTGCCGGAAATCCGATAAATCCCAATGGTCACAAAACCGTCTACTTCTGGGAAAAGATATTAACACCTGACACTATTGCTGACATTGTACAAAACTTTGCCCTCGTGGATTATGGCGAAGCAAAGAAGCATAAGAAAGTTCCGCATTTGCTGAAGAATGCAAAAGGATTAATCTTCCCCCGTTTTCATCAGCTCGATGTTGTCAATCGATTGAGTGATGACGTAACTACAAAGGGTGTTGGTGGAAAATATCTTATTCAGCACTCTGCCGGCTCTGGTAAATCCAACTCAATCACATGGCTGGCTTTTGACCTTGTCAAAGCCTGTCCTCAGACGATGGAAGCCAATCGTGCGGAAGCTCTTGATAAACAGCTTTTCCAATCAGTGATTATCGTGACTGACCGCCGAGTGCTCGACAGTCAGATTTACTATAACGTATGGGCTTTCGCTAAAAGCGACAAGATTATAGCCCATGCCGATAATAGTGAGCAGTTGCGTAAAGCAATAGAGGGAGGTAAACGAATAATCATTACTACGATTCAGAAGTTTCCTTATATCTGCGGCACCATCGCAGATATGAGTAATAGAAACTTTGCGGTCATCATCGACGAGGCACACAGTAGTCAGAGCGGTATTGCTGCCGACAAACTGAATGCCACGACCTATCGTGATGTTGATTCAGATATAGAAGACACTGATTCAATTATTGAGAAACTTATTGCCGAGCGCAAGATGAGTCCAAATACCTCATATTTTGCATTTACGGCAACTCCGAAACCCAACACTCTTGAGCGTTTCGGTATAGAGAATGCAAGCGGAGGTTATGACCCGTTCCATCTATATTCAATGAAACAAGCCATTGAAGAGAGCTTTATTCTTGATGTCCTTTCGAACTACACTACCTATACAAGCTACTATGAGTTGGCCAAGTCTATCGATGATAATCCGGAATATGACGAGACAAAGGCTCAGAAGAGACTGCGTAGGAAAGTTGAGCGCGAACCGCAGACAATAAGTGAGAAATCTGACGTTATCATCAATCACTTTGATGCAAAGATATTCCGTGCCCGTCGTCTTAAAGGTCAGGCTAAGGCAATGGTCGTCACCCGCGATATTGAGTGTGCAATACGGTATTATAAAGCAATCAACGAGATAATTGAGGCTCAGAAACTCCCTTATAAGGCAATCATCGCTTTTTCGGGCGAAAAGACGGTTGATGGCATAGCATATACAGAATCAGGCATGAACGGTTTTCCTGATACTCAGACTCCTGATAAACTTGACGGTAATGACTATCAGATTCTTGTTGTGGCTAACAAGTATCTGACCGGCTTTGATCAAGAGAAACTTTGCGCAATGTATATCGACAAACCGCTTGACGGAGTGCTCGCTGTTCAGGCACTATCCCGCCTAAATCGTATTTCTCCCAAATTAGGTAAGTCTACCGATGACATCGCTGTTCTCGATTTCTATAACAAGGTTGAAGATATTAAGGATGCGTTTGATCCGTTCTTCACCTGCACATCCCTTTCAGAACCCACTAACATCAATGTGCTCCACGACCTTCGTGCAGCTATTCTTGATGTTGGCGTATTTACTGAGGAAGATGAAGTTGCTGAGTTCAACAATCTTTTCCAACGTGGAGCCGAAGCTCACGAGCTGTCACCGATACTTGATCGATGCGTAGAGCGTTTTGAGAATGAAATAGAATGGGATGAGAACGGCAAACCAGATTTCAAAATCAAGTGCAAGCAGTTTGTCAAGGTTTATTCGAGAGTCGCAGCCATCATGCCGTTTGAGAATATCAAGTGGGAGAAACTTTACTGGTTCCTACGTCAGCTCATTCCGCTGCTCAAAGTAACTGTTCCCAACGATGACCTGAGTGGACTTATTGAGAGCGTTGATATGAACACATACGCACTCCGACGCACTGCAACGAATGAAAAGATAGAACTTGATGCATCCGGAACGATACTCGACCCGAATTCTCCCAATATGGCAGGTGCCGGAACTGATGACCCAACAAGGTCTCAACTTGACACAATCATTGCCAACTTCAACGAGCGATGGTTCAGCGGATGGGATGCTCCGGCCGATGAACGCCGAGTGAAGATGTATCGGGTAGCCCGCGAAATAGTCAACACGCCACAATATCAGAGTCAGATAGTGGGAAATCCTGACCGGGACGAGGCTGATGCCGCTTTCAACCGTATTGTTGATACGGTGATGCGTCGTATGCGCAGAAGCGATGACTCCCTCTATCGTGAGTATAACCAGAATGAGGGTTTCCAAGGCAATTTTCGTAACCTTCTCCGTCAAATCATCGACGACCAAGATTATCGTGAAGTAATTGATTCTCAAAATAGCGATGAGAACTCTTAATTTTTATAATCTCTAAAGAAACACAGAAATGAAGTTAGGGCACATTTTTAATATAATGGTTGGCTCGCCCAGTGATGTGGCAGATATTGCTCAGAAGGCTATAGAGTGTATTCACCACTGGAACACCGTCAACTCGAATGATAGGAATATGGCACTTGTCCCACATCATTGGACTTCCTCATCGTATCCATCTCTATCTAACTCAGCACAGAAAGTCCTCAATTCTCAGCTCGTAGATAAGAGTGATGCTTTAGTTGCAATATTCGGTTCGAGAATCGGCACACCAACTGATGAACATATAAGTGGAACGGTAGAAGAAATAGAGGAACATCGTAAAGCGGGGAAACCGGTAATGGTCTTTTTCTGCGACAAAATCTCGGTTTCTGCTGATATGGAGCAAATTCTGAAATTGTCAGAATATCGGAAAGAACTTGATGGCCTTTATGAAATGTTCGGTAGTGTTGAGGATTTTGAAAAGAAATTCACCTCCAAATTACATCTGCTAGTACAGAATGAATTTCAAACTCAAATAAATGAAATTCCGCTGACAAAAGAGGTACCATCGGTCAAATTCTCTGAAAAAGAACTTGACATTATTCACCAATGGCTACAATGTAATGGTAATTATTTTTCGAAAACAGCATTCATTGGTGGAGATGTTTTATTTTCGTTCAGTGGCCTGGCAGTAGAAACCAAAACTCCAAAAGAGGAAGCTGAAATGGATGATTTTGTCAACAGACTTTTGAAAGGTGGATATTTGGAACAGGATGGTTATACAAAGCAAGGTAAACCGAAATATAAACTCACGTTAGCTGCTTTTGAGAAATTCGGAGAAGAGTAAACCTTACAACTATGACTAAAGATAACAATATAGGAATCGTATACGTCTTATCCAACCGTGCTATGCCGGGTTTGGTAAAGATTGGTATGACTACGCGCCCGGAACTTGATGCGCGGCTTAAAGAACTCTATACAACAGGAGTGCCTGTTCCTTTTGACGTAGAATACGCCTGCGAGGTGAAAGTCTCGAATTGTGCTAAACTGGAAAAGGCACTTCATAAAGCATTTGAACCCAATCGTCTGAATGTAAATCGTGAGTTTTTTCAAATCAAAAAGGAACAAGCGATTGCCATTCTTGAAATCTTCAACGAAAAAGAGATTACCACTGAAGTCAGCGACGAAATGAACAATGACCTCAATGCAGAAGATATAGCGTCAAAGAGCAAGGCTACAAAACATCGGCCTCCGCTTAATTTCAGCCAGATGAGTATTCCGGTTGGAAGCACTCTAACTTATAACGCCGATCCATCAATCTCTGTTACAGTAATAGGAGATAAACGGGTGGAATATCTTGGTGAGGACACATCACTGACTGCCGTTACCACTAAACTTATGAACTCTAAATATGGTGTTCAGCCCACACCTCGTTGGAGTTATAACGGCATGAATCTCCAAGAGATATATGACGCAACTTATCCTATAGAAGAATAGTAATATGAATTTATCCACTTTCCAATCCAACGGCAAATACGGTTATAAAGATGGTTTTTCCATTGTTATACCTGCGCAATATGAAGCAGTAAGTTTATTTCATGAAGGATTTGCTGTTGCCGTATTGAATAATAGGTTTGGCATCATAGATGTCAAAGGTAATTTTGTGGTTGAAAATAAATATGATGACCTTTGTCATTTATTTGATAATTATTTTGTCGCCCGCATCAATGACGGTAGCAACTGGTTTTGTGGAGTTATTAACACCAAAGGCGAAGTTATAATAGATTTTAATTTTAAATGTATACAGTCTGAATCTGATAGGTATTTTCTTTGTTATGAAGAGGCAAAAGAAATCAAAGAAAATATCAAGTATCTCTCTTTACACGGACGTTACACATATAAGAATCAAAGTGGTTGTAACTGGTATTCTTTAGATGGAATATTCATCACTTCCCATACTGTTGATTTTCACTCCGATGATTATGTTATTGTAAAGGATGAAGAATGTAAGTTCGGATTGTTAAAATCTGATGGAACGATTCTCATCAATCCTAAATATCAGAATTTACAATATTGTGATGAAAATATATTCCTTGTATCCTCGGAATCGGATGAAATTTCTGAAAACTTTATTATCAGTGATTCAGATGAAATAGTATTTTCAACTACTAAAAAGATTCAATTTGAAGACGGGTTCTTTAAAGTAGAACTTGCTAACAAGGAGATGGAATGGTATTCTATTGATGGTAACCATGTTTATAGTGGTGACGGGACTCCGTTAAATAGTGGATTTTTAAGAATTTTCAAAAATGGCAAATATGGTATTCTTAACCGTAAGGGACGAAGAATCATCAATTTCTTATATGATGAGATTATTTATGTCTCATCTTTCTTTGCTGTTAGACGAGGTGATAAACTTGGATTCATCGGACTATCCGGGGAAATAATTGTTGATGCCATCTATAAATCTATTGAAAGCGTATGTTTAGAGAATAATCCCTTGTACTTAGGGAGGGCTGAAACGTTAAGACGTTGGAGAGGTTTTGAAAGATACGAATATACTGGATATTGTAAAGAATATTATTTTGATACCGAAGGTCATGTTAATTATTGTGGAGATAAATGTGATTATTTGGTTCGCAAAGTTGTATCTATTGCTGATATAAATAATTACAGCAAGAGTAAGATTATCAAAAAGGTCGGCAAGAACCTTAATGAATCTATGGCTGTAAATAATTACAAAAAGAGTATTATTAAAGTTTCTGGAGATTTTGACCTTAACGCTACACTTATCTTAGATGATGGGGAATGTCAAGAATTATTCACTTTATCAGAGGGTATTATTAGTAATAGTAAGTTTGATAAGATAGATCAGATAACTCCTATATGCTTTGTTGTAAAGGTCAAGGATAAGTATGGTGTTTTTAGACTTGACGAAAAATCTGTTATTATTCCTATCATATTTGATCGAATTTTATTTTTTGGTGGTCATACAGTGCTCTTGTATCAAGAAGGATTATGGGGTGCTAAATCTTTGATATTAAAAAAGAATCTCTTATATGCGGTATTAAAAGTTGATATTCCAGTAGAAAATATGGAGATTTGTATTCTTGATGAATTGCAAAACCTTTTTTGTGTCAAGAGAACTTATAGAAATTATCAGGGCGAAGATATTGAGTATTATACTATTATTGATAAGTGCGGTGTTGAAGTTGATAGACTAAAGAAAATGCATCTGGAGGAGCCTCTTGAAAGGTATGATAAAAATCATTATCTCACGAAGAGTAATGGAAAATTTGGATTCGTTTCTGAAATTGGCTATGTAAGTATTCCATTTATCTACGATGAAATCATTCCAATGAAAACAGGGAATTTCAATGTACGCATTGGTGATTCATGGGGAGTAATAGATATTAATGGACGAGAACTGGTAAGGGTAAAATATGACAAACCCATGCCCATATATATTGCTGCTCCAAAAAATACATTTTTTGCGTATGATGATTTAAAGGATCAAGAGGATCCATTCCGGAATTCAGAAAACAATAGAGGTAAATATGTAGTACGAGATGCCAATTCAGGATATTGTGGTTGCATTAATAAAGCTGGAGAAGAAATTATCCCAACGGTTTATGAACACCTAATATTTGGTAAGTCAGATCCTTATGAAGAAAAATATGGAGATTTCATGTTCTTTGGCTTTGGAGGATATGAGAGTGAATGTAGTAGTACGTTCTTTTCAAATATAGAGTGTGCTACTTGGGGTTGTATGGATGAGATGGGGCGAATAATTATAGATCCAAAATACGATTGTTTCAAAATTACTAAACATTTTATTTTGGCAGGAAGAAATGGATCATTCCTCGGAGATGAAGATGGTAACGAATATACTCTGTATGACAAATATAGTGGAGTATATGATCTTTATACTTATAACGGAGAATTAATAATTGGTGGTTTCCGTGAGATGCTTTATGATGCAGATAATAAAATTCTGGTTCTATTTTTCGGTGGTAAATGGGATAGATATTGTTCCTATGAAGATGATTGGAATAACATCTATCACTATAGCTATACTTTTAAATATGGTAATGATTTGTGGTTAATTCTTGATGAAAACCTAAATACAATCCAACGGAAGGAAGATGGGAATCCTTATTCGTTTAACAAAGGATTTATCGGAAAAATAGAAACTAAGAAGGAAGATAAAAAAGTAAAGCATGTGTATAATATGCCAATTCACTTAATGGCAAAAGGATTTAGCCATTTTGGGGAAAACTGTGCATTTATCAAAGAAAATAATAGTGAAGAGAGTAAAATTGCAGCCTTGGATTATAAAACCGGAGTGAGTACTCCATTCTATGATTCAATCAAGCAAATTAATAGTTCACTGTTTTTCGTTGCCAAAGATAGAAAAGTTGGAATACGTACTTTGTCAGAAATTATATTGCAGTTAGATTATTTTCTGTTTACTTTACCTATAAATGGATATTTCTTAGCAGCAAAAAAAATTGATAACGAATATTCCACAGTTGAACTGTTCCACATAAACGATTTGAAGAATCCTTTATGCGTATCCATAAACAAAATTGAAACATCTAATCTTATATGTGACATTGGTTTTGGTCGCCTAAAAATGATATTTGATGGAGGCGACGAATTACGTCATATGAAGATTCCACATAAAGAGAAATTTTCAAAAGACTTTTTAGATTTAATCCATCCTGATGAGTCGCTGTATTTCTGTAAGAAATGGAAGGATCAGTACTATTTCTCAACTGAGTACGGAATTGGTTATGACTATAGAGATGAAAGCTCCCACGATGAAGATCAAGATTACATGAGAGATTCATGGGATGCAATGACGGATGGTATGTATGGAGACATGCCTGAAGGTTTTGATGGAGACTTTGATTTTCTTGGACGTTGAAATATTTGTTTCATGAGATTAACAATACAGCAAAACATACCACAATCGAAGAATGTGAGATTAACTATCTCCTTTGCCCAACTGTTTTCAAATGCCGATTTTTCAGGATTGCGAAAACTATTGGCTGATGATATTTATATCGTAATCTACAACAGAGAGTGTATAAATGGTATGGACACCGTTCTTGATTATTTTAAGGATTGGCAGCTCCGGGTCGGAGACATGTTTGAATGTGAGGTCAGATGGTCAGCACAATTCTCTCAGCCTGAAATCTATTTTACCTCAGACAAAATCAATCAGGCTTATATCTTAGAAATTCAAGATTCTAAGAGTCTGTTTACTTTTTAGAATTGTTAAACATTAGATATGATTAATCAAG
>ERZ778503.661-NODE-661-length-27657-cov-6.734729_pt1 | contig 27657 bp, 18 predicted proteins | sample MGYA00510047_ERZ778503 | MGnify/ENA primary metagenome ERZ778503 (study PRJEB29527, sample SAMN07138965) | mouse gut metagenome | material: feces | host: mouse | place: China:Nanjing | collected 2016-01-25 ... | reverse complement strand
ATTGAGAAGTTCGATGATCCGTTCGCTTGGCTTGGCCCAGTCCAGTGTTTTGCGTGGTCTGTCGTTGAGCTCGTCGGCCACTGCATCGAGGTAGTCCTGACTGTAGGCGGACAGGTCTGTTCCTTTTGGAAAGTACTGGCGCAGCAGTCCGTTGGTGTTCTCGTTCGTGCCCCGCTGCCATGGGCTGTGCGGGTCGCAGAAATAGACCTGCATGTCAAGGGACGCGGTGATGTCGCGATGCAGCGCGAGCTCTGCGCCCTGGTCCCATGTCAGGGAGTTGAGCAGCGGCGCGGGAAGCTGGCCCATCTTGGTGATGATGGCCCGTTGCACGTGCTCGGCATCGTGACCGTCGGGCAGTGCGAGCAGGACGGTGTAGCGGGTGGTGCGCTCGACCAGCGTGCCGATCGCGCTCTTGTTGGACGTCCCGCAGATCAGGTCGCCCTCCCAGTGTCCCGGTACGGCACGGTCCTCGATCTGTGCGGGCCGTTCGCTGATCATGACCATCGGCTCGCGGAAGCGCGGCCTGCGCGACTGGCCGTCGCTGCGGGAGCGCCTGACTGCGCGCCCCTTCCTGAGGGCGTTGCCGACCTGCCTGCGCAGTTCGCCGCGCGGCTGGACGTAGACGGCCTGATAGATGGTCTCGTGGCATGCTCGCATATGGTCATTATCGGGGTACTCGCGTACGAGGCGGTTGCTGATCTGCTCGGGGCTCCAGTGCCGCTTGAGCCCTGCGGCCACATATGCGTACAGGTCGGTTCCGGGCCTGATCTTGCGCCGCTTGGGACGGGGCCTGCGCGATGCCGCCAGCTGATCGGCGCGGTGCGGTCGGTACCCGCCGTCTGCCGGATGGGCATTGCGGCGCAGCTCGCGGCTGACCGTCGACGCGCTGCGCCCGAGGCGCCGGGCAATGCCGCGCACGCTTGTGCCGGACCGGCTCAGGTCGGCGATCTCGATGCGCTCGTCGATGCTCAGATAGCGCGATGACACAGTGGTTGTGCTGTCTTTCACCCGTCCACCATACCAATCGACCAGAGGCCTTTCGTTGCGTCCGTTCGAACGGGTTCGCCCGTTGCGCCACACCTTTCCCGTGCGCTTGGAGACGCCGACCGCGTGCGCTGCCTGGGTGAAGTTCAGTCCTTCCTCAAGCAGCTGCACGTACCGGGCGCGCCGGGCTTCCTGCATGTCTCGAAGCTTCCCGTACTGCACGCCCTCGAACTCGTATGCCATCGTTGCAACCTCCGACTCTCGATGGTGTTGCAACGACCACTAGAATTCGCCATGCCGCCGTCTTCCACTTGCATCGTGAAGGGCGGCGGCATTTGTCGTATGTGCCGGTGTCTCGGTTATTGCTTGCTGGGGTGTGCGGCGGTGCGCGGCAGCTGGTTGAGTTTCGTGGCGATGTCGTTGAGTTCGCTGAGGATATGGTCACGCAACTGCTGGTAGTGTTCGGTTTCCTGCTGCGCGTCAGCGACCTGTTGGGCGCATTCGTGACGGATGTCGTCCTGTTGTTTCTGCGCGTCGGCGATCATGTTCGCGGCGGTCTGTTTCGCCTGTTCGACGATCTGCGTGCCCCGCTGGTCGATGGCTTCGCTTTTCTGCTTCGCCGCATCCAGAATGTTCTGTGAGGTGTGTTTGGCGCTGGCGAGGATGGATTCGGCTTCCTCTTTCGCGTCCTGCACGGTGCGTTGCGCGTCGATGCCGGCCTGTTTGAGTTTCGCATCGTATTCGGTTTGCGCCTTGTCCATGAGCTGTTGGCCGCGTTTGCGGCAGGAGTTCACGAACGCCTGCTGTTCCTCGGCCATGGCGGCAATGCTGTTCTGCGCGTCATGGCGCGCCTGGTCACGTTCCTGTGCGAGTTCGGCGATGCGTGCCGTGTTGATGCGGCTGTCCTCGCGCGCGTTTTCCACCTGTTGTTCCATCAACGCGTGTTGGGCGTGCAGGTCGTTGACGGTTGCGGTGAGTTCCTGCGCGTGTTGGCGTGCGTCCTGTAGGGCGTCTTCCAGTTGAGTGAGGTACGCGTCCACCGCGTCACGCTGGTAGCCGCCGAAGGTCGCGTGCGGCAGGGTGGGGCGTTCGGGCGTGTCCGCTTTGACGAGTTCACGTGATTGCGGTGCGTGCGGCATGCGAGGGGTGTTGACGGTGGGGAGGATGATGGTTTCCTCACCTTCCGTGGTGGGTTCGTTCATAATCGTCCTTGATGGTTGGGCTGGTTGATATGCGTGCGGGGCGTTCCTTGGCGTTCTGCCATGGCGGGCGCCTTGGGCGGCGCAGTGGGAAGAGGGGTTCGCTTCATGTCCGACCGCCTTCGACGTGTCCGTTACGGCAGAACGCCGGGGATCGCCCCGCACGCTGTTTTCCACACAGTGAGAGGAATGAACTTCTCACACGGGATATGGGCAAAAGGAGCGCCCCATACCCCAGTTCCTCCGCCAAGGTTCGAACTTGGGCTTGCGGTTCCAAAGACCGTTGTGCTGCCGGTTACACTACGGAGGATCACGGTTCAGTTCGCCAGGTTGGCCCATTCGGTGTCGTCGGCGTTGTGGAACAATGCGCCGGTCTTCCAATAGGCGGTGACGATGATGAGACATAGGGCGAATGCGGTGGCGCATGCCGCGTTGCGGATGATGCCGCGAACCGTGTGCTGCGGTCGCGTGCGTGGCGGTTTGAATGCTTCCGTGTGCATTGTGCTCCGTTCCGGTGGGGTATGTCCCATACCCGTCTTTTTGTGTGGCTGACAACAGTATAACATACTCAAGCCTTCGCCGTGTCGCCCCGCCACGACACGAGTGGATCCCCAACAAGGGCGGCGCGGTCTGCCCCCATATCCGACAATGCGTACCGTATGGGCTTGGAACCGTGTGTTCGCAGCAGTCCGGCAGCCACCAACGCGTCAAGGCTGTTTGAGCTGCCGGCAAGAGCGCCTGCTTCTCCGTCAACTGCGCGATAACGGTGGGAATGCGTGCTTATGGGCGCACAACAGTATTCCTATGACTGCAAAATGCCAAAAACAGCATGATAAGGGCCTTAGGGTGTGGGCGTATGCTGCCAAAACTGCCGGATTGGCAGCATTGCATGTCGTCGCGTGGTGGACTATCGGCATGCCTGGATGCCTATTTGTTGTGGGAAAGTGGACTATCGGCATATTTCTCGTCGACACATCCCCTCTCCCAGCGGCGTGATGGCCGCCTGTTCGTCGCGTTTGCGGCGGTTTTCGCCTGTGTGGACTATCGGCATGTTTTCACGTGGACTATCGGCATATTTCGGGAAAACCCTGAAATCCGAGGTGGACTATCGGCATGTCGGAGGTGGACTATCGGCATGCCGGATGTGGACTATCGGCATGGTTGTGGTGGACTATCGGCATGCCGCATGCTCAGTGAGGCGTTGTGGCGGTTGGGCTGAGCGGGGGTCGCATATAATGATATAGGTAGATAGATTCTCATAGCGGCGGCGGGAATCTTGAAATCTGCCCGGTCGTGGACTATCGGCATATTCCGCGGAAAAAGGGCTTACAATATAGCGATACCGCTACAATGCAAGCCCTGAACCGTTGGAACCACAGGGTTACCATCTCTTGTGTCAGTACGTTATGCCTAATCCAAGGTGAGATGCATATGCTTCCACTCACTTACGGCATCTGCGATGTTCTTGAACGTTGTAACGCACTCACCGCTGTCGATCCAAGAGTTGTAACGCCGACTGAATCCGGAGTTGTGCTGCATATACAGATCATTCAGTGCTTTACTAATGCTCTTGTTGTCAAACGTATTGGATGCATTGGTGAAGGGCAGGTAGTCTGCAAGGTTGAATGCGCGGCCAGCCCGTGCTGCCGTCTTTGCGGCTTTGATCATGGCATCTCTGGGAAGCGTGCCCCACGGCACCATGACAGGCCGTTTGATATGCAACATCTGAGCTTCGACGCATAGTTGGATGAACATTGCCATATTGAACACATCCATGATGCGTAACGACATGATGTCGCTGCCATCAGCGCCTTCGTAGTCGCAACCGCTGACCAGCGTGTTAAACCGAAGCGTGTCGGCGTATTGCGACTGTCTGAGATTCTCTTCCCATGACTGCCGCTCCTCATTGTTGTCCTTGAAATACGCGCGTAATGTGGTATGGGCGAATGAGCGCCTGAATAGGGTGGAATCAGGGGTCGGGAAGGGCTTGTAGAAGTCAGTGATGTACACGCCACGGAACGTGGAATCGTATTTGTTCTCAGTGATGGTGTTCCACAGTTTCGGCAAGTGCGCTGCCATATTGAGATGCCCATCGGGATCTTTGCCTTCGATGCCGCGATGGCCTAGGATGTTGGTCCAGAACGGCTGTTTGTCGTACCAGCCGTTGCCCGACCAGTTGACTTGCACCAACATGATAGGGGAACGGAACGCTCCTGAGTTCAACAATGCTTGGTATTCACGCCGGTTTTGGGCACGGTCTTGCTTCGATGGGTCATTAACGTTGTCCCAGTCGCGGCCCCATTTGAAATCGTCTTGTGGGTCGGGCACAAAAAAGTTTCCCGCATGGCCGTATCGGAAGTTGGGGAAGTCGCCTTTGAGCCATTCGGCGATCTTGCTGATACGGTCGGCGTCGTTTGCCTGTGCATCTTGGATTCTGGTAGCGAACAGTGACAATTGGATGTTATAGAAGAGCTTGTGCGCCCCGGAGGGTGTGAGCTTAGGTCCTTTCGGTCGCAGTACTGTCAGCGCCTGAGCCAGTGCCTGTGGCGTATCAATGACGGTGCGTCCCATATCGAAGAACTCGGTTTCGTTGATATGTGGCTGTTTCATGCTATAACCTCCTTGTTCGTGAATTGGCATGTCTTCATAGTACGAAACCTCTATATCAGTGATATGTTCTCAGCCGTCTACCTCATCCTCGTCCTGTTCTTCCCACTCCTCTTCCGGCATGGTTTCCTCGCCGTCCAGTGTCTTGTCCCGTCCGGTCAGTGTGGTGCGTTTGGCGATGAATGCGACCACTGCGACAACGAGCACCCCGACGCCGATCAGGGTCAGGGCTTTCACGATGATCGGCAGCCATCCTGAGGCCTGTGTCAGCCAGTCCAATGGGGTGTCCACGTTCAGCAGGCCCGCATGTTCGGGGTCGTCCTCCACCATGCTGCGTTTGGTTTTGATGGTCTGCAACGCGTACATGCCGTATCCGAGCAGTGTCGGCAGGATGGTACCTGCGATGCCGCCCAGCCACATGATGCGCCGGTATGACGTGTAGAGGCCGTTGAGACGCCGCAACAATCTCATTCGAGTATTTCCTTTCCTTGATACGGAATGGGGCGGCACGAACGTGTTTTGTGCGCGTTTCATGCCGCCCCTGCTGTTCAAGCCCGACTGGGGTCAGTCGGCGTTGTTTTCCGGCTTCGTGCCATCCATACTGGATTCGTCCGGGCCGGCGGTGTTGCCAGTGTCCTCATGGGATGGGGTGTCCGTGGTTTCCGGCTTGCGTCGGCGCATGGTGACGAAGCCCGCAATGCCGCCGGCGGCAATCAGGATGAGGGCCGCGATGATCGCTGTGATGGCGGTCGTGCCCGTGTTCGCCAAGGCGAGCTTCTCGACGAGTTTCATCTTCTGTTTGACTGTGACCGTGTAGGTGACGGTGTTCAGGTTGTCGGCGCTGGACACCGTGATGACAGCCTTGTCACCGTCCTTGTGCGTGGACACGCTCATGCCGGTGCTCTTGTCGAACTGCGGTGTGATGGTCCACTTCTCCGGGTTCTTCACTTCCACCGTGTACTCGTGGGTCGCCGGGTTGAAACCGGCGATGGGCTTGCCGTCCACGTTGATGCCGGTGAGTTCCGCCTTGTGTGTGGCGGCGGTCAGGTAGGTGACGGTGTACGTGTGTTCGCTGTAGGTTTTCTGGTCCGGGGCGAGCACGCCAACCTTGTACTTGTAGGTCATGCCGCCAGTCTTCTCCACACCGACCTTGACGGCTTGTCCGATCTTCGAATCATAGGAGAACGCGCCACCTTCGGGAATGGTGTAATCGTCCCTGTCGACCGTATGGTATTCGCCGTTCAACACGTACCCGTGGCTGGCGAGGGTCGTGTCTGCCGGGCTGTCGGGTTCGACGGTGCTGGCCTGGGCGATGGGGTCGGCCGGGTTGAACTTGTCGTCCGCGGTCGCCTGTTCCGGGGAGTGCTCGCGTACGAGTGTGACCGTGTAGGTGCGGGTCTGCCCGTTCTTTTCGACGGTCCATTCCTGTGTGGTCGTCCATGCGGTCTGCCGGATGTCGGACGCCTTGACGGTCTGCCCTTCGCGCGCGACGGGTTTGACGGTGATCTTCTCGTCGGCTTTCGCGGTGATCGTGTAGGCGAGCTGGTCGGGGGTGAACCCTTCCAATGGTTTGCCGTTGACGAGGAACCCGTCGAGTGCGGCGTCGGGGTTGCCGACGACCGGTTTCGCCTTGTCGAACGGGATGGTGACAGTGACGGTCTTGGTTTGTTCCTTGCCGGCCGCGTCTGTGTAGGTGATGGGTGCGGTCAGGCGCCGTTCGCCGTTGTCTCCGATTGCGGCGGTGATGTCGCCGACGTTCACGTCCGCCTGGTTGGCGGGGTCGATGTTGAGTGTGTATTGGTCGCCGACCTGGGTGTGGGGCAACATGTCGAGCGTGTACGTGTCTTTGAGGTCGGCTGCGTTCACTTCGTCGGCGCCGGGCACGGGCAGGCGGATCGGGTCGCCTTGTGCGGGGGTTTGGGTGATGGACAGGGTGACGCGTGTGTCGTAGGCGCGTTCGCCGGTGAGGACGATTGTGAACGGGGTGCCGTTGCTGTCGAGCCTGCCGTTGAGGGTGAGGGTCGCCATCCGCCATGCGGTGCCGTCCTTGTCGACGGTGGACATGTGCATGTTCCCGGTGACGGGCACGGTGGTGCCGTCAGACAGGGTGATGCTGTCGGTGGGGAACTTGTCGTCGGCGGTGAGGGTCATGTCGATTCTGGCGGTCCATGTGCCGTTCTCATAGGTGAACGGTGTTTTGGTGTCGCCCGCCGTGACTGTTTCCCCGGTCAGCTGGGATGCCTCCATCACATTGTCCAATCCGATTTCGGGGATGTTGAGGCGGTATTTGGTGATGGTGTCGCCGGTGCCGAAGTCCTTGTCGCTGGGTGTGAAGGTTTCATCGTCGAGTTTGGTGATGGTTCCTTCGCCGCCCAGTCCGGGTTGGTTGATGCTGGGCGCGTACCCCCAGTAGACGGATTGCGGTGTCTGGCCGGTGGGGATGGGTTTCTCGCCCGCCCAATCCTTGCGGGGGATCAGCGTCGTGGACGCATTGGCGTTATGGACGGCCACATAGTCGGGTACGAGTCCCTCAATGGAGGTTTTCAGGCTGGCGTAGGCGGTGTTGATGTCCTGTGTGCCGCTGACCTCGGTGATGTCCCGCGTGTCGTCGAGGGCTTGGGCGATGCGTGGTTTGACGGTGGTCCAACTGTCGTTCGTCCACCGGTTGCCGGTGTTGTCCTGGTCGTACACGTATTGTACGGCGTCGCGCAGGTCGGAGAACTGCTGGTAGCCCACGGTGTTCGTGTTCGTGGAGATGGTCGGTGATGGTGATGGCGTGGAAGACGTGTCGTCGGCGAATGCGGCTGGTGTGATCGTTCCGGTTGCGAGCATGCCTGCGGCGAGCAGGGCGCCGAGTGTGGCGTTGCGCGCATGGTTGGTTGTTGCCATTCGAAGGTTCCTCTCGATGGTGAATGGTTTTTGTGCCATTGGTTACACTATAGCATTAACGGGTTCGGACGGGCGATGCCGCCGCATGCCGGTGTGGGCGTGCGGCGGCATCGTGATGCGGGCATGCCGGCCCCGTCAGTCGAACTGCCGGTCGTCGGTGTACGGTTCGCCGTCCGCTGTGAACCGGTCCACCTTGCCGTCGGCCCAATGCACGGTGTACACGTCGGGGATGTCGCGTTTCGTCTTGCGTGCCTTGCCCTTGCGGACGCTGATCTGGTCCTCGGTGGGCATGATGCCGCCATGGCGGATCGTCATCGCATGGAACGCCGCACCCTGTTTGCTGCTGATGCTGACGCCGACCGCACGTCCGGTGTCGCCGCTGAACACGGTGTCGTAGCCGCTGCCGGTGCGGAACGTGAACCGGTCGCCTTCGAGCAGTTCCGCCCGTCCGGGTGTGTTGCGGGTGGAGCCATGCAGTTTGCGCCAGAACCGTTCCGCGTCGGTTGTGGTTGTCGGATGTCGGTACGGTTCCGCGTCCCTGCGCCGGCGTGCGGCGCGCTTGGAGTCCAGTTCGCGGCGTTTCTCGAAGTTCATGGTGCCGTCCGGGTTGGCGACCTTGCTGCGTGCTTGCACTTCGTCGACGCCATGGGAACTGTTCTCGATGGTGCCGCGCATGGTGATCTCGTGGTGGTTCGTCGGCGACACGTAGTTGCTGCGGAAATGCAGCGCGTTGCCGATGGGTTTGCCGTTGTCGGCGGTCTGCGTGCCGTGGGAGACGGTGAATTCCACATTGTCCATGCCGGGTTCCGCCTGCATGGCGCGCGCCATGCGGGTGATGTCCTTGGCTGGGATCTTCACCGCATGGCCGCCCGCCTTGGTGCCGGACTTGGTGTTCGGTGTCTTGATGAGGCGCATCTGGCCGGGGTTCTTCTCGTCGGGCACCATGCTGGGGCGCACGCACATCTCGCCATTGCCGTTGATGTACACGTAGACGCCGGTGTTCTCCGCCTCCCGTCGGCTCATGCCGCACTTGTCCTCGTAGAAGCGGCGCACGTCGGCCACTCGGTCGGCGAGGTCGCCCGGATCGATGGTGCACACCTGCGCCCCGTCCGCTTCGAACGCCGCCTCGTTGGCTGCGGCCGCGCGCCGCGCGTTGAGTGTGTTGTACGTTTTGCCGTCGCTGCGTCCGGTCAACGCTGCCGCGCGGCCACCCCATGCGGTCTCGCCTTCGGCGAGGTTCTGCGGCTGCGGCTGGTAGGCGTTGCCGCGCGATAGGCTGTGGGGCACGTCGAAGCCGTCCGTGTTGTGGTCGGTGACGATGAACGCGCCGTGTTCGCTGCCGGCGACGGACATGAGGTTGCCGTCGTCGTCGGACATCATGTGCACGCGCATGATCGCGGGGTCGTCGACTTTGGAGAACACTTTGCCGCGTGCGGCCATGTGGAGGATCGCGTTGCCGGGGTTGAGTGTGGCGGGGTTGTTGCCGTACTGGTTGCAGATGTATGAAAGCTGCTCGCCGTTGGGGCCGCCCCATTCGAGTGTCTGCCCGCTGCCGAGCATGAGGGATTTGGAAGCGAATTTTCCGTAGCGGTCCCGCGGATGGTCAGCGCTGTTCCATTTCACTTTCCGTGGGACTTTCAGAGGTTTTGCCATGTTGCTCGTCCTTTGCCTTGGGGGATGGTGTGTGACGGTTCCATTGTATCTTGTGCAGTAGTGGAAGCAATCGAGTGCGCGCTTTCCCACCCAGATGTCTCAAGGCAGACCCGGCCAGTGCGCACAGCCATACCAGCCAACCGGCGGCGAACAACGCCACGCCTACGGTGAGCGTGGTGAACGCGATGAGGCTTTCCAGCACGGTCTGCAATCCGTCGGCGGGTATGGCGAACGCCATGTACGCGAAGGCGAACATGATGAACGGGATGGACAGGGCGGTGAGCGTCAACGCGCGGCGTAGGTATTTGCGGTGGTTCATCGAAGGCCCGCCGCCTTGTGCCTGCCCCATGCGGCGATGGCGCTGTCTGCGACCGTTTCCGCGATCTGGAATCCTGGAGGGACCGGCAGTGTGTAGAGCGCGACATCGTGTGTGCCGGCTCGCGCGCGTGTCGGGAGCCGGAAGAACGCGACGGCGCGGCAATGGTTGGCGTCGATGCCCCTCCATGCTTTCATGCGTAGCCCCGCGTCCATGATCGCGTTGACGCTTTCCGCGCAGTTGTCTGGGTCGGCTTCGGCGACGGCTGGCGGGTATCCGATACCCGCGAGGATGATGTATGGATCTTTCACCGTCCACCATTGCCGTTGCCGATCCCATTGTTCGCAGGCGAGCCGTTTCAGATCGTTCGCTGTCCGGACGCGTTGGCCGAACGCGTCGCCGCGCCCCCAGGTGTCGCTTCTTCTTTGTCCGTTTGCCCGCGCTTTGAGGTCGCTGTCCGTATAGTTGCTGGACAGCCACATGCGGTGCGGGACAGTGAAGTTCGCCACCCATCCCCCGTATCCGTCCGGGCGTTGTCGCTTTTTTCGCCATTGAGCATCGAGCTGCATGCTGAGCGCGCCTTCCACCTGATAGGTGGGTGGGGAACTCGGCACGGGCAGGATGTAGGTGGTGAGCGCATAGTGGTGCGCGGGCGCAGGGTCGGGTGAGCGGAAGTAGATGGTTGAACAGCGGTGCGTTGAATCATCGTCGGGCCATAGCCCCGCATCGGTCCCCGCGTCGATGATCGGTTTGACTGTTTCCGCGGCCCGTGAGGGGAACGCCAACGCCGTCTCCTCGGGCGCGGCGACGCCGATCAGGGCGACGAACCGTTCCACCTTGTATGCGACCTTGTTGCGTTTGAGCCGTTTCCATTCGGCGCGGGCGTCGTCTCGCACCCATTTGCGGCGGCGGGCCCGCAACCGTTCGCTTTGCAGGGTGTCGGTGCCGCTGAACCATTCGACTGGAATGTGCAGGGTGAGCGTGTACCCGTCATGTGATGATGCGGCCATGCGGCAGTGTCCTTCCGACCCGTCTCTTGTTTTTGTGTGGCTGAGAACAGTATAGCGCGCACAACCCTCGGGTCGTGGATACACGAAAGCCGCCGACCTCCATAGGGAGCATCGACGGCCTTCAACGGGGCTGTCATGTGATCAGAATCCGATGCGCATGGCGTCTCTGAGCATCCAATCGGTGAACTCGACAGGCTTCGTCTCGGTCGGATGATCCTGGTCGAGGATCATCGCCGCGGCCGCGTCGTACCCTTCGCCGTAACCGGCGTCCTGCGCGTCGGCGACCATGACGCTCAACGTGTTCAAGCCTTGGCGGATGCTTTTGCGGGCAAGTTCCGCGGCCGGCGAATCCGATTCGATCACGTAGGGCTGCCACCGTGCTGCCTCGGTCTTCTCGAAGCACCAAAATTCCATACCGGACGCACGACGCCGATAGCGGCCGAACAACTGCGGGTCAAACTGACTGACGCCCATGCGGTAGAACTCGGATTGGATATGATAGCCATGGTTGAGGCACGCCTTGGCGAACGGCACAGGGTCCACGCTCTGGCAGGTCTTGACATCAACGAGATAGTCCACTCCCTGCGGAATCAGGTCGGCCTTGCCTTTCAGGCGCAACCCGCTGGTCCTGTCCGTCCATTCGAACGCCTGCTCGCGTGCGCCCTCTTCGATCATGCGGATGAAATCACGGCCCGGCGTGCCGGTCTCTTCGCCTTGCGTGATGCTCAAGTTGCTGGACGCCTCAAGGTTCTCTCGCATGCGCCGGCACATGGCCAATTCGTCGGCGGATACGACGATGTTGCCCTGTTCGAGCTGCTCGTCCTTCCACTGCTGGTTTTTCTTGCTGCGGAACGTCTCCCCCTCCGGCAGGGCGACCACAGTGCCGGTCCCCAGCAGGTAGGCGTGGAACGCGGTGCCGAAACGCATGGCGTCCGTGGTTTCATGGTGCGGGTGCAGACGGTTCCACGCCCAATCATATGGGCTGTGCAAAAACTGTTTGAGTTGGCTTTGGTCGAGGCTCGGCAGCGCGAAGTATTCACTGTCGGGCATGTCCTCGTATGCGACGGCATCCGTGTGCGTCATGGTGTGCTCCTTCTTTTCGCGGCGTGTGGCTGGCCGTGTTTCCTGTGTATACCGTGGCGGGCTTTTCGTGCGCCCGCCATTGTCTTGGTTACTCGTCCTCCCCCTCGTCGGTCGGCACGATGTCGTCCGGGTCGTACGCGTCGATGGTGCCGTTGTCACGCACGGCGACCTTCGGGTCATGCGCATATTCGACCGGTTCGCCGTACTCGTCGAACTCGGGATCCACGTGCACGACTTCCTGAATGTTGATGGGCGCGCCATCCGCCTTCATCTGTTCGAGGTTGACCTCATCCCAGGCTTTCTCCCACGCCTCGTACTCGTCGGCCATGCCCGGGTACGCCTCCTTGCCGAACGCCGCGAACTTGCGCATCTGTTCGGCGGTGACCGGCTGGGACGGCACGAACTCCGGGGTGAGCCCCTCGGGGATCGGGACGGTGTAGTTCTTCATTTCCTCGTCGAGGTCGATGTCGGTGACGGCGACGACCGGCACTTTGCCGAAATCCTTTGCCATGGTGAGTTCCTTTCGTATCTGCACAGCCCGTTCGAGGAAGTCGACGGCCTGCTGGTGCGAAGCGTATGGCATGGAGTCCGGGTTCTTCTCCCAACGCCGCCATGTGTCGATCGACACGTCCAAAAGCTCCGCGCACTCCTTCTGTGAGCGTCGCGCTTGTTTGCGTAGCTCTTTGAGGGATAGTCTTGGCGCTTCCATCGGTGTTCCTCCGCTTCGTTGCTGACTTGTTGACAGCTTCCAGTATACGCATCATGCAAATCTGCGTTATAAGAGCGTGTTGATGATTATGTAAACCCTTGAAAAATAAGGAGACACGCCGAAAAGCATGAATCATGCAGATTAGCGTATATTGGAATCTGCCACACACAAACAAGGACGAGTATGAAAGGAACAATCGTCATGTCCAAGAACACCCAAGTCGAAACAGGTGTAGCCGTCCTCGAACACGGTTTCGCACTGTTGGAGCCACGCGCATGGGCGACCAAGAAGAAAGAGGGCGAGGAAGCCGCGAAAGCGGATGCGCCGAAGTTCTCGGCAGGCGTCGATTTCGATAAGAAGACGCAGGTCGACCAGATCAAGAAACTGCTCGCAGCGCAGGAAGCCGCCGTTGAAGTCCTCCGTGAGAAGGGCGAGTGGGACGACGACCTTCCGGGCAAATTCCCGCTGTACGACGCCGATACGAAGAAGGTGCAGGCCAGCGCGACCGACAAACGCAAGGTCATCCTATCCGAGAAGAAGCCACAGCTTGCAGGGCGCTACGTATTGTCCACGAAGTCGAAAGAGGACAAGCGGCCGGACGTGCGCTACCTCGCACTCAAGCGTGGCGCCAACGGGGCGATGATCCCAGTAGCCATGCCGATGCCGCTGCTTGAGCCGGGCATGACCGACGAACAAGTCAACGAGGTCAAGGCAATCTGGAACAAGCATGTGTATCCGGGGCAGAACGTGAACCTTGGCGTCACGTTCCGCGCATGGACGATGCCGGATTCGCAGGGCGTGCAGGCGCGGCTTGATTCCGTGACCATCGTCGGCGGCGGCAAGCGTCTCGACACGGTACCGTTCGAATCGCACTTCGGTGAGGAAAAGCTGGACGAGATGATGGAATGGCTCAATGCCAACACAAACTTCCAGCTGCCCACCGTCGAGGATGGGGGCGCCGATGCTACGGTGGACATGCAGACCGGGGAAGTGAGCGGCCCGGACGACACGGCTGCACCTGTCGAGTTCGGCGTGCAGCTTGGCGAACCGTCCAAGAAGACACACCGCCGTAAGGCTGAGCCGAAGCAGGGCGACGGGTTCTCCGACGGTTTTGGCGACGACATGCCGCTCTGACGGGTTTCGCCGCCATCATGTAGGGCGGGGCAAGGAAGAGCTAGGTTTCTTTCTTGCCCCGCCCTTTTCACATGTCGCTGGCGTCACTGCCTCCGCCCGTGTCGGGTACGAACGTGGAACCGCCACCACTGGGCTGTTGGGGCGTCTGTGGTTGCGGCTGTGGTTGGGGTGCCGGCGTGTACTGTGGCGCGTATTGGGGTTGGGGTGCCGTGTATTGTTGCTGCGGCGGCGTGTACTGCTGTTGCTGCTGCGCCTGTTGTTCGGCTTGTCGTTGGGCCTCTTCTTCGGCTCTCTTGCGTTCCTGTTCCTCCTTGGCCGCTTTCGCTTTTTTGTCAGCGTCCTCCTTGGCTTTCCTGTTCTTGGCGATGAGCGATTCGAGATCGTAGCATTGCTTGCCGATACCGGTCTGGTTGTCAGCGGTGATGTCGGCATTACGGAGTGCGTTGGCGAGTTTGAGCATCTTGTCCCGCCACTCCCCCGCTGGCGCGTCTTTCAGCCCGTCGGCTGTTTTGACGAGCGTGTCCCGTCGTGTCCTGAGTTTTGCCGCATGGTCGGCGACAAGTTGGCCATAAGTGTGTTGCACGCGGCTGGTTGCGTTTTTCAGCTTGTCGGTCATGGTGTTCACGGTCTCGATGTCGCGGCTGGACGGTTCGGCGTTGGCCTGTGTTTCAAGTTGTTCCACCTCTTGTTGGAGTGTCTTGTCGTCCTTGTAGGCGCTTTCCTTGATTGTGGCGATCAGTGTGCGTGCGCTGGCTTGCGCGTCCTTGTAGGCGTTGGCCGCTTCGAACTCGTGTTGTTTGCGGGATTGTTCGGCCTGCTGCGCTACCTGGGCACGCTGGTGGGACTGCCACATGCTGTATCCGGCGTAGCCTCCGCCTGCGAGCAATGTGAGAATGAGCACGGTGATAATGGTGATGATGATGGGTTTGCGATTGCTGTCGTTGGTGTTGTCGTCCTCATCGGCATAATCGCTCATGTCCATTGGCGACGCGTGTGCGTCATCCGGTTCCGTAGGCATGCTCGTAGCCGTTTGAGCGCTGTACCCTGCCATTAGCCACGGGTCATCAGCCGTACTGTCGCCCTGCCACGTGTCGAGCACTTCTGTTGTCTGCATATCCGGCTCGTGGCTGTCGGACTGGGGTGTACTCCCCCAGATCGGATCGGATGCCGGGTGTTCTTCGGACGTTGTGTCAGTGTCCCTGCGTGCGGTCTTGGCTGGCTCGGGTTCGGCATCGTCCCAGATTGTGGTGGCACTGCTCGCATTGGGTCCATCCTCCGGTTTGCTGCCGCTGTCGGGTGTTTGTCCCCATGGGTCGAGTTGTGTGCTGAATTCGGCAAAGCCCACCCAAGGGTCGGTGGCGGGAGCGGAGGGGTGCGGCGCAGCTGGCTCCGGTTGTGTCGAAGGCAGGGTTCCGGGCGTGCGCTCCGATGCATCTTCGTACGGTGGATTGTTTGCATCTTGACGCCATGGTGTATCCGTATCGTCATGCGAAAGCATGTCCGCGTTTTGATTCGTCCGTATACTGCTATCGTCATGGTGAAATGCGTTCGCATGATTGCGTTGGCGTGTTTCGGTGTCGTCGCGTGCGGGTGTTGATACATCATCGTGTGTTGACGCATTGTCGTCGATCTGCCATGGGTTGCCAATGGGGGATTCCACTGCGTGATTGTCGGAGGACTGGCCATATGCGTGGTGTTCTGAGGTGTTGGGAGGCGGCGATGGCATGTCGTCTGTGATGTCCCATGGGTTGCCCTGCATGTCCGCATAGCCATCGTTTCGCGTCATTGCGTCATCGTGATTCTGTGATTCCGCATGTTGACGCGATGGCACATCAACAGTTTCATGTTGCAGTGTCTTCGTGTTTTCGTATATCGCTTCATTTATATCAGCGCGTTGCTGTTCGTCGGCATGATGATGTGAAGATATGGAAGCGTCGTCATGCGATTCGGCGTGCAGCAACGCCATGATGCCGGCGTCCTGCCGTATGGGCGACGACTGGCTGGCCGAAGGATCCTTCTCCGGTGGTTTGACCGGTTCCGGTTCCGTGTCCAACATGTCGTCGACGGGGGCGGTTCCAGGATTCGCCACATCGTTGTCGCCGATCAGCCAACTGTTGTCAGCCATCGCCCATCACCTTCCTTTTCCGTTGTCTCACATGCCTTTTTCGGCGGACAGTTGCGCGGTGAGTTTCGCCTGTTCGATCGCGCTCATGTGTGCGGCACGTGCAGCGCCGCGCAGGGGTGCGTCACGTTCGGCGACGTCCCTGCCGTCTTCCCCGAATCCGCCTTCCTGCTCCAACCGGGATACTGGTTCGTCGTCATCCGCGTACATGCTGCCGTCGTCGGGTTTTTCGGCCGCGGCCGGTACTGTGCGCACAATGCTTTCCCAATCCCAATGGCCCGCTTGCCCATTGCCTTGTGGCGGGCGGCGTTGCATGAGGTGTTGGCGTAGGATGTCGGAGAACTCCAACCCGTGTGCCTTGTCATCCACGTAGAAGGATTTGTATACACATGCTTCCTTGCCGCCGAGTTCGCATACGCCGGTGCCAACGCTGACGCCTGAGCTGATGAGGTATTCTCCCACCTTTGGAGCTGATTTTGCGTCGTTGAGGACGTTGTCGCGCACACTGTCGGCGACTTTCGCGCCGACGATAATCCTGCTACTGAGATTGGTACGCACGCTGGGATCCAGGCCGTTTGGCGCGGTGGCGGACTGGCTGGCGTATAGGAAGCAGATGCCAGCGAAGCGAGCTTTCTGGCTGATGAGGCGCAACAGCATGTAGTTGGTCGCGTTGATGCCTTTCTCGTATTCCATCTTGATACGGGTGGGGTTATCCTTTGACAGTCCCGGCGGCACGGTGAGCGGTGACGCCCATTGTGCGATCTCGTCACATACGAGCAGCAGGACGGGGTTCTCGCGGCGGACATCCTCGGGCAGGCCGTAGTAGTTCATCTTGCCGTACTGTTTGATGAGGTTCGCACGGTGTGCGCAGATGTCGAGTATATGCTGCAAGGTCGCGGCGATGCTTTCCTTGCTGTCGCATCCCCACCCGTGGTCGATCACCCAGTCGCGGCACCAGATGAAGTCGGCGGACTTGTCGGCGTCGTCACAGACGGCGATGTCACAACCGGCGGACAGTGCGGAATAGACGAGGTTGTTGATGACGACGGATTTGCCGCCGTTGGATGCGCCCGCGACAAGCACGCCGGGGGCGTCCTGCCAATTGTTGGCGAGCAGGTCGCCGGTCTCACGGCCGCGGTCGGGAAGCCTCATGGCGAAATACCCGTGGTGGAGGTCCGCGCTGTCCCACATCTGCTGCGGCGGGTTGATGACCTTGGGGAAGGTGGGGAGCATGCCTGGGTAGACGGTGATGACGCCGTTGTCAGCGTCGCCTTTGAAGAACCAGCCGGGTGCGCCAACCGATTCGACGGTTTCCTGCAATTTGCGGTCGTGTGTACTTGGACGGTAGGTGAGGGTGGTGCTGCGGATGCGGATTTTCCAACCGCCTTCCGCGGTGGGGGTGATGCGGATCTGCCATGGGTATCTGGCGACGCCTAACGCGTCGGCGAATTGTTGGCGTACGCTGATGGTGCGTTCGTCCATGAGTTGCAGCATGACGGCGCATTTGACGCTGGTGCGGGGGATGAAGTCGATGACCTTCCATGTTTTGCCGGGTTCGTGGATGATGGTGGGGTCGGTGCTGGACGCGTAGTTCAGTTCGATGCGGTCCACGGTCTGCTTCTGTCGGGCTTCGCCGATGCTGTCGGCGACGTCGATCTCTTCGGCGCGTGCTTCGCCTTGGGTGACGAGTTTTTGCAGGGTCTTGTCGTCGGTGGGCATGGCCATGGGTGCGATGATCGCGTATTGGCCGTCATCGCTGATGCTGTCGATGAGGTAGCCGCCGTACTTGTCGGGGTCTTTGGCGGCTTTCTCTTGGATGGCGCGGGTCAGGCGCATCATGTCGTCCGGGTTGTCGGGGTTGATGCCTTCGGGGAATAGGCGGGTGAGTTTGATGCGGCGTAATGGTCGTGTTTCTGCCATGTTCGGATCCTTCCTGTCGTTGGGTGGTGGATGGGTTGGGGTTAGAAGTCGTCGTCCTCGACGATGTTGTCGGAGGCTTCGTCCGGTGTGGTGGGAAGGTCGGTGGACAGGAGCTCCTGCACGTCCTGTGCGTCGAGTTGGGTGAATTGTTCGGCCGCCTTCGGCATGTATTTCGCATAGTCAATGGGCGGGGGTACCTGTACGTCGGCGACGAGGCGGGTGAGGTCTTCCTGTCCGCCGCTCCACCATGTCTGGATGGCGGTGATGGTGTTCTGCATGCTTTCGTACATGCCGCGTCCCACGGGGATTGCGCCGTCGCTGTCCTTGAGGGTGGCCTGCATGCGGTTCGCCTCGGACACGTTGCCCATGCTGAACACGCCCATGGGGGAGTCCGCGCCGAGCAGGAGACGGCCGAGGGAGCGGAAGAACGCGTTGCCGTCGTAGCGTTTCATGTCGTCCATCGTCAGGCGCTGAGCGCCGAACACGACACGGATGCCTGCGGAACGGCCTTGCACGATGATCTTGCTCAACGCGCTCATGGTGCGGGCGATGCTGGCGTTGCGGGCGCTGATCTCCGCATTGTCGTTGGTGATCTGGATGTCCCGTCCGGGGTTCTGGATGGTTTTGCCGGTTTCCTGAAGGTAGCTGTTGAACTCGTCGAACATGATGGTCAGGGGGCGTAGGTGTTCGCGTTCCTCTTCCGGTACGGCGGCGGGGTCGAGGTCCTTGATGTTGCCGACGCCGTAGCGGCTGTAGAGGCGGACACGTTCGGCCATTTCCTCGCGCACCCATGTGATGACGGCCTCGGTTTCGCGCAGCTCGTACAGGCCGACGAACGCCAGAGCTTTCGGTTTGGCCCATTGGATGAAGTCGTTCGCGCCCTTGGATGGGTCGATGATGATGACCCCGTCGCCCTTGAGGAGCGCTTCGGCGATGATGATCTGACAGGTGGAGGATTTGCCGGAGCCGGTCTTGCCGCAGACGAGCAGGTGGGGGGTGGTGCGCGTATCCCAGTAGACGGGGTTGGTCAGGTCGTCGACGCCGATGGGGAACATCTGGGGTTTGCAGGACAATGCCAGATCCCAGTTCGCGTCCGCTTTGGTGGGGAACGGCGAGCTGGAGGCGAGCACCATGTAGTAGGTGGACCCGTATGCGTTTGTGATGCGGCCGTACGGGTATGCGGCGGCGGTAAGGAATTTGCCGATGTTCGCCTTCGGTCGGTCGATGCTGACACCGCCGGGCACGGTGAATTCGACGCCGAGCACGTCTGGGTTGTTCGGCAATGCGCCGATCTTCGTGACGACCGGGGTTTGTCCGGTGTCGTCGGTCACGCCCGCCATGCCCCACGCGTCGGACAGGGCGAGGGGGATGAGGCGCTGCTGTGTGCTGCGGCGTTTGAACACGGACACGTCCTTGGGGGCGGTGAGACGGCGGCGCATCGCCCAGATCACAGTCTCGTCGGCGCTGACCCACTCCCAGTACATGACGTTGACACCCATGGCAGCTTTGATGTTGGGGGCTTTGCGGCGCATGTCGCGGGCGGTGACGCCGTTGCCGAGCTTGAGTTGGATGCGCCACACCGGTTCGCTCTTGCCTTCTTGGGACACGGATTCGATGTCCACGTGCCCCTTGGCGGGGATTTCGCGCAGCAGTGCGGCGTAGGCGAGGGCTTTCGCGTAGAGGCGGATGTGGGATTGGCTGCCGTTGAGTTCGTCGAGCCGGGTGGGCGCGGTGTTGGATGCGATGACTCGTTGCATGCGTTGCAGGCCGTTGCTGGCCACACCGTCGTCGCATACGCCGATGAACGCGGCAGTCGTGTCGAAGGGGGACAGGTCGTGTTTGGCGTAGTCGTCGAGCGTGAATGGCGGGTTGTACAGGAACGGCAGCGTGGTGAGCGTGTAGCCGTCGCAGTCGCGTTCACGTTCCTCATCGAACAGTGGATCCGGTGGTTGGGTCTTGTCCCCAGTGACGGACAGCCATGTGTCCTGCTCGTCCTTCCACCGCCGGCAGGCGGCGATGTAATCACCGAAATGTTCGGCGCGGGTGACACGGTTGGCGGGGCGGATGGGTTGGCCGGACGGGTCTTTCATCTTGTTGCCCTTGTCGGACAGGGGTGTGGACGGGTCGGCGGCCAAGTGGAAGCCGTCGTACAGGTCACGGAACACGGGAAGCCCCATGAGCGTGCCGGGGTCGGGATCATTGGCGAGCCAGTCGCGGCCAATCTGCGTCATGTCCGCGCCGGTGGGGCAGCAGATGAACGTGAGCAGCCATGCGGCCGCCTCATCGTCGTCGCTGACATCCTTGGCGGTGACGATGGGCGGCGTCTTGCGGAACAGGTCACCCAGCTGCGCGTAGGCGAGGTCAGCGACGATGCCGGCGGTCTTGGCGCCAGCTTTGCGTGTGGTGATGTCCGGGATGGCGCTTTCGTCCTTGGCGAGGACGAGACGCACGATGTCGGGCGCGAACGTGTCGGCGCCTTTCTTGCGTGCTTTCGCGCCGAGCAGCTGCACGTAATGCATGCCTTCACTGAACGCGTGTGTTCGGATGGCGTCCTTGCCGCCTTTGAGCACGGCTTGGTAGCCCATGGGCACGCGGATGCGCAGCACGGTGAGCGGATCGTCCTTGTCACCGTAGGTGTCCACGCTGGTGATGTACGCGTTCTTCCAGTTCTTCGCCATGAGACCGTCGTCATCACCCACCCATGTGTCGATCAGGGATTGCCATCGCACTTGTTCGCGCCAACCGGACAGTTGGCGTTTGCCGTCCATGAGGCGGATGGACAGCAGGAACACGATCGGCGTGAGTGCTGTCAGTCCCGCCGGCGCCATGTCGAGGTAGGTGAGTATTCCGCAGGCGAGCAGCGTGGCGCCGGTGAGGGTGGTGCACACGATGCGTTCAGTAGTGGGGGCGTTTTTCCAGAACGCGGTGATGCTGACGCCGGTGCAGGGGTGGCGCCGGTCTGTGCGACGGTCGATGTGGTGTTGGATGCCTTGGCCAAACCACCATGCGCAGGCGATATTGGATGCCCACACCCACCATGTGGCGCTGTTGAGGCTGGTGATGGTGCCGAGCATGGGCCATAGCCAGTATGAGGTGCGCCAGATGCGCGTCCAGCCCTGGTTGGGGGCGAGGCCGGCGAGGATGTCCTTCCACCGTTGGTAGGCGCGCAGCCGGTGTGGATCGGGGTCGTCGCTTTTGCGGGCGGGTGTGGGGTAGTGGGCTGTCAGTCCGGCGATGAATGCGGCGAGGAGCAGCATGGGCATGGCTGGCAGCCGGAACCACCATAGGGGTAGCCCGAGCATGGCGGTGAGTGTGAACCAGAGGCCGGCTGCTATGGGCTTTGGGTCTTTGGCTGGTCGTCGTGGGCGACGGTTGTAGGGCATGGTGGTGTCCGTTCGTCTTTTGGTTGTGTGGCTGATTACAGTATAGTCCATTCAAGCGGCGATGAGGATGCTGCCTGCGGCGGTGTGGGCTGTTTTCCGAAGCCGCCTTAATATGCGACATATATGGGGATTTGACCAATATTTGGGGTGTGACAGGGCGTAACGGGTTGTAACAGAATTTTGTTACAGGGTTAGCCCTACTCCCGATTGGGATTCGAGGGGGTTGTGACAGTGAAACGGAAATCCTATAAACAACCCCCATCATCTTCCCCTCGCGCGTACGCGCGCACGTGAAAGGGGAAATTTCCCTCTCACGTATAGAAATACTGTTACTCTGTTACACCCCCCAATAAGAGGGGAGGGAGAGTATATAATATAAGGGTTTTGATGAGGTGAAGGGGTGTAACAGAACCACTGTCACATACTGTCACTTTTGTTACCGAAAACCGCGGTTTGTAACAGAAGTAACAGAATGTAACAAAAATTAGTTACAGGGCAAGCCCTACTCCCATCAAGGTTTGCAGCGATTTGTAACAAAGTGACAGAAATTTGCGGATTCTTGGAACCGAGAAAATTGCCTCTCTCGTCCAGACCGCCGGCACCAAAAGACGAGCCAACATTGAACTGCCCTGGCCGACTGCTTTGCATCCGGATCGGTTCCGTGCACAGCGAAACCATATGCACCGAAGCCGCGGCCGAAAATGCGCACAAGAATGCTTTAACTACTGCGTAAACTACAATTGCCGTATGAATCCAAAGACCAAGACAGCGCTCATCGTATGCTCCATTCTCAGCGGCCTGCTGATGATGTTCGGCCCTCTGCTGATCGGGGGCGCGGTTGTGGGCAGCATCGCCGGAGGACTGTCATCCATCGAAAACAGTGGAACCACCAAGACGGACCACACAGATGCATGCAAGCCCGCCGACACCGTTGCCACGGCCTCCATGGGCAAACTGGAGGGCGACACCACGGCCGCCAAGCTCGCCGACGCGTTCGCCAAGGCCGGGTTCTCCAAGGAAGCCACCGCGGGCATGATGGGCAACGTGCAATGGGAGTCAGGGTTCCGTGCCGACGCCATCAACGAGATCGGCGCTACGGGGATCATGCAATGGTATCCAGGCAGCAAGGTCACGGACTGGTTCAACACGCAGGACGACCTCAAAGGCCGACCTGCCACTGACGAGGAAGGGCAGATCCGCATGGCCGTGTGGGTCGGCAAAGACAAAGGGTCATGGAACAACGTGTTTCTGTCCAAAGCCATAGGGGAGGGCATGCGTGCCATCGACAACGACCTCTACCAGTCATGGCTGCGGGCCTCCAGTCCGGAGGACGCGGCGTTGGCATGGCATTGGGGTTTCGAACGGGCCGGCGATGCGACCGGGCCACGGCGGCAGTCCGCCGCACGCGATTTCTATGACAGGGGGTTGGCGGGGCTCACGTTCACCGGCAAACCCGACACCAGCGGCGCATCAGCCCAGACAGGCATGGTTCGATGCGATACGGGCAATGCGAGTTCCGCCGGAAACGTTCAGGCCGGCAAAGTGGGCGGCGCCCCGGAAGGCGTGCATGATTACAGTTGGATGTGCTCCACGACGGGCGTGTGCCATGACGGCGACGGATTCTCAGGAGACCGGATCAAATACCCGCATAACGTGGGCCGCTACCAGTGCGTGTGGTATGCGTGGAACCGGCTTGGCATGATCCATGGCAAGGACGGGTGGGATTGGGTGTTGGGCAACGGTGGTGACATCGCCCGCAACCTCACGGGCCGGCCCGGCTGGACGGTGGACGGCACCCCCCATGCGGGCGACGGGATCAGCCAGATCGGTGGCGCGCTGGGTGGCGCCCCGCCCTATGGGCATGTCGCCGTCGTCGAGGAGGTACAGACCGGTGGCGACGGGTGGCGCATCCGCATCAGCGAGGGCAATTACGGCACCGGCGGCAACGGCGCATGGACGGGCTACAACAGTAGGTGGTTGACACAGCAACAGTTCCAAGGCGCCGGCAACGTGTTCTTCCGATTCAACGATTGGAAGAAATAAACACCTGTCAGTGTTCCCGCCCGTCGGGGGATTCCGTGAACCCCTGCTGCTGGCCTCCACAGGACGCCAGACACACGCCCATCTTTTCAGCGTCCCAAAGGGTCCAATCCACGTTGTCCATACTGCCCATGTCCTTGACGCCCCGCAGCCAACGCCCCGCCGCCAGATGCGTGAGGTTCATACGGGGCTGCCCTTTGACGGGGATGACCTGACGGTCCCCGCCGCCAATTTGGGCCGGCATGGCTTCGCTCCACTGTTGCAGATAGGGGTCGATCCACCACAGGTCCGGTTCGTCATGGTGAACGGATTCCACCTTCCCCTCATCGTTGAACGTCAGGGTGTCCTTGACGAGGTAGGTGCGCCATGCAGGGGTGAGCGCATACCAGTCGCCATCGTTGTAGGAGTCCCCGTCCTGTAGCAGGACGGCACGCACGTCACCCACCACGGACACTGATCCGTCTTCGAGATATTGGACGGTTGGTTCTTCAACCCAACGGCTGCCATACGCCCATGCCTCGTTCGCCCACCATTGGCCCATGGTTGGCGAGACCATGCAATCACCGTTCATACCCAGCTCACAGGGCACGCTGCGCGCGTCCGGACCCCACGTGTCCTCGATGTCAAGGGCGGTCAGTTCACGTATCGGATTGCCCGTGAGCCGTGGCGCGCGGAGCATGGCAAGGGCATCGCCGGCGGTCTTGTAGGCATAGGAGGACGCCGGGAGGTTCGCGTCAACACCCCAGTCACGCATGGCGTGCTCCACCTTGAGCGCCATGTCGATGCGCGCCTGACGTTCCGCTTGGGGATGCGGGCTGTCGGAAGGCGCCGTTTGCGAAGACGCCGAGGTCGGTGGCGGCATGGGTATGGCGCGGGGTTTGGCGAGCTCATGCTGGCGCCATAGGCACCATCCGACTACGGCGGCGATGATGAGCGTGGCGACGAGGATGATGCCTATGGTCTTTTTCTTCATGGCTGTTATTCTACTTAGTTTTCATTTGCCGGCTCGAACGGGATGTCAGTGAACGCGTTGTAGATGAGGGCGAGAAGTTTCGCGGATCGTTCCCCCTGTGCAAGCAGCTCGTCACTGGGTTCGTGAATGCCCCATGTTTCGAACAGGGCTTGCAGGTAGCGTTGCTCGTCGGGGTCGTCGCCGGCGAAGCGGATGAGGCGGGCGATGTTCACGTCCGCGATGGGGTGCATGACGCTTTCCGCCCATTCGAAGCATGTCTGCCACGCCTCATTCTCGGCCTGGGGGTCGCCGATGGTGAGATCCTCGGTGCTGATGCCGTACGTGTACAGGTCGCCGTCTCCGGGTTCGTGGATGATGCCCATGGCTGTGTACATGGCGATGAGGGTGAGCGCGTATTGGTCGATGCTGCATTCGTCAGGATCGTACGGATGGTGTGCGGGCACGTGCAATAAGGGGTATTGGATGGTGTCATCACTGAACGACTCGTCGCCTTTGGGCAGGAAGAACGGCAATGCCAGTGCTGGACTGAACAGGATGCGTTGTTCGGGGTGGTTGTCGGGTGTGGTGAACAGGTGTTGCGCCGCCATGTTGAGGCGTTGCACGTACCGGCTGGGCCGTTCGACCAGCAGTGGATGGTGGGTTGCGAATCCAGCGAAGTTCAGGAGTTCACCCGTGTTTGGTCTGTTGGCGTCAGCGGGTTGTTCGGTAGTGGGGGTAGTGGGGTTGGAGGGTGCTTCGATGGGTGTCGGTGTGACGGGTGTGGTGTGCTCGCCGGCACCTTGGGTGGGTTCCGGTGCGCGGCGGGTGCGGAAGGTATCGTCGTAGGCCATGATGGTTTCCTTTCTGTCGGTTGTCGGTTAGGCGGCTTGGTGTTGTTCTCGTGCGAGCACGTCGAGGCGGCTGGTGGAGATCTGGGCGAGCAGGTCGGGGTTGATGCGGATTTCGACCGGCACCGGCATGTTCGACCCGTCCTTGAAGTAAGCGACGGAGCCGCGCAGTACACGTCCGGGGTGTTGCGGGTCCTTCAATCGTTGCAGACTGTCCCAGTTCGGTTCGCCACCGTCTTTTTCCGGGTCGAGGGCCATGCGGCGTGCGATGTGCCCGTCGGTGTCCTCGATGCTGAACAGGCGCAGCGCGGCCTTGGCTTGGGAGACAGTGCCGTTGGTTTCGGCAGGGTCGTCGTTGGCGAGGATCAGGCCGCGGCTGATGGACCCTTCCAATCCGGCGTCGATGAATTCCTGCACCTTCTGGCTGGCGAGCACTGGCAGGAAGCGTTGGCTTCGCGCCAATCGCGCCCATTGTTGCACGGTTTCGCCGGATCCTTTGCCCAACGCGACCCACGCCTCATCCAATGCGACGACACCATCTCTGCCTCGCACGGCCACGCCGGCGCCCATGACGGTCATGCGCAGCACCCATCGTTGGATACGGCCGGTGACGGTGTTTTCCGAACCCTCGGCGGGTACTAGGGATCGTGCGCCGGCACGGATCAGTGTCAGGTTGCGGCTGACGCTCAGGCTTGGCGCATTGTTGTCGGTGCCGCAGATGATGCGCAGGAACTGGTTTGACGCGATCAGTTTCATTACGTGCTCGTACACGTCGTGTGTGTTCGCCGGCAGGTTCGTGGGCTGCCCCGCTTGTCGTGCCGCCATGAACGCGTCATTGGCGAGTTTGAGGGCGACTCCGCTGACATGCGCGCCAGCCTTGAGACCATAGTCGAGCATGACGGTCAATGATATTTCCAGATCAGGGTTGGAGACGCCGGGGGAGAAGATGTCCGCGAACATGATGGCCGCCATCTCCTTGGCTTCCTCCTTGTTCGGGATCACGTTCAACGGGTCGAACTGGCCATTGGAGATGTCCGAATCCATGGAATACACGGTGCCGCCGGCCTGCAACACGGTGTCGGAGAAGTCGGAGTCTTCCTTCGGGTCGATGAAGATGCACGGGGTGGCGCCCTGCCCGGAATCATAGATGCACCATTGGCGCATCAGGTTGATCAACGCCATGGTCTTTCCGGAACCGGACTTGCCGACGATGGCGAGGAACGGCACGGTATCCTGATCGGACGCGAACGTCGTGGACAGGTACACGGGTTGGCTGTTCGCCTCTGTGAAGCCCAGGCATGCGCCCTTGCCGTCACCGGCCTTCGCCATCGAATTGACGCCGGAGCCGGCGACGATGGTGCCGCTCCACTCCATGTTGAACGGTGTCATGCGCACCGGCGAGCACGCTTGCATGCTTTTGAAGCCGAGATACTGTTCGCTGCTGGTGTTCATGTTCACGAACGTCATATTGGGAATGACGCCCAACGCGTCGATGGCTTGCTGGGCGTTGCCTGCCACCAGCGCGGCCACGGACAGGTCGATGAGGGTCGGAGGCATGTTGTCGTGCCGGTAGATGGAACGCTTGTATTCCAGTTTCTCCATCATGTCTTCCATGTCACCGGACGCTTCGCGGCCTTTCGCGTAGCGTTCCTTGATGGCGTCGTTGATGGCGCTCGTGTGGCGTCTGATCTGGGCGGCGGTGACGACACCCGGTTCGACGGTGCCTCGTATGCTGACGCCGACGGCGCCGGCGCCGCCCGCTTCGGGTACTTCCAATAGTTTCGCCAACCACAGGTTCGAGGGGTCGCTGATGCTGTTCTGGTTGAAGCTGGTGGATTGCGCGAAGCACAATGTGGCCGGGTATTCGCCGCGGATGTTCCAATCCTTGCAGGGTTTGCCGTCATCGTAGGCATGCTGGGCGGTGACGCACGAATGCATGTCGGGGAACATGTGCAGATGGTCGTTGTCCGGCATCACCCCCAATGCGCCGGAACCGTTGGACACCCACCATGAGCGCAGGACCTCCAAGTACCGGCTGCGTTCCTGATCGTCCATCATGCTGAACGGTTTGAGACCGGCGTTGAGCATGATCCGCTGGATGACGTGCATGTCGTCTTCGAACTCTTCGAAGCGTGGGAAACCGTTGGCGATGTTGAAGCTGACGTTGTCGAGTTCTGTGAAGAAGCGCACGAGACCGCGACGCCACCATGGGAGGTTCCTCATTTCGCTGATCGGATCCTTGGCGCCGGCATGCAACCGCACCCCGATGACGGCGAACTGGCGTTGTACGCGCACATCCGTATAGGCGCCGTTCTGCCATCGGGCGAGCATGCTGCCGCGCTGGTTCGCTGACTGGAACCGTTGCGGCACCGCGCCGGTCAACAGGTGGAATTGGCGGTATTGCCCCCGTAGGAGCGAACGGTATTTGAGGCCCGCAGCGCTCACTTGGGACGCCAGTCCGTCGAAGAATGACATGAGCTGTGTGGCGGCGTTGATTCGGCGTGTGTCGGTGGCGCCGTCCGTCAATGCCGTGCTCCAGGGGATCGCCGCATACAGCCATACTGACTTGTCGGGTGTTACTGCGCGTAGCATGCCGTTGAACGTTGCTGGACTGATGAACGATTCTACTTGTTCGGGCCGGGCTTGTTTGTAGTTGACCATACTGTCCTCACGCCGTCTTTCTTTTGTGTGGCTGACAACAGTATAGCGTATTCAGGTATTGGTATGGGCGGCTGGAGCATACCGCCCTTGGATCAGGGGTTGTTCGCCGCCGCGCAATCCGCTGCCACGTTGGCAACGGCCTTCTCG
>ERZ778503.658-NODE-658-length-27681-cov-8.323825_pt1 | contig 27681 bp, 20 predicted proteins | sample MGYA00510047_ERZ778503 | MGnify/ENA primary metagenome ERZ778503 (study PRJEB29527, sample SAMN07138965) | mouse gut metagenome | material: feces | host: mouse | place: China:Nanjing | collected 2016-01-25 ... | reverse complement strand
TGTCATTTGGGGGCAGGTGGGGGGCCGGGCGGGGCCGGCCGGAAACTCAGGGGGGGGGGGGGGGGATGGGAGGGGTCGTCGGTGTCGTAGGGGTGGAGGGGGAGGGCAGATGCGCGTCAGCCGTTGAAATATCCGATCATATCCTCAAACGTGCCTATGGCGCATAGCCAGTAGAGCAGAATGAATATCAGAACGATTACCCCCAGCCATATCCAGAGGCGGTTGGTGCGCACAGAGTCCTTGCGCTTTCTGTTTTTTCCTTGTGCCGTCATACTGTTAATGATTTGGTCGTCGGATTCATATTTATTTCCATTGTTTTCCATACCTATGCGAGTTAAAAGGTTTATTTTGATAATTTAACGCAATTCACTGCAATAGGGTTCATTCGATGACTCGGATATAATGTCAGAACGGCACCTCCATGTCGCCCGGATCGGGTGATAGGTCGGGCATGGGGGTGTCAAAGCCGGAGGGCCCGAATTTGAAATTAGTGTCGGGATTATCGAAAGGCGATCCTCCGCCATTGGCAGATGCGAAGGGGTCGGAGCCTCCGGCCTGCTGCTCTTTAATCTTATCGTTCATTTTCGAGCTTATAGGGCCCCGGCTGAGAGCCTGCTGCACCTGCAGGTGTCCGGAATCCCAGTTTTCGAATCGAGCGAATCGGCTTACGAATCTGAGCTTCACATCGCCCACGGCACCCGAACGATGCTTGGCCACAATCAGTTCGGCCAGTCCCCGGATGTCGTTGCCCTGGGCATCCTCGCCTGATTTGATATAGTATTCCGGACGGTGAATGAAGCATACGATATCGGCATCCTGCTCGATGGCGCCGGATTCACGGAGGTCGGAGAGCACGGGGCGTTTGTCTTCGCGGGTCTCAGTGCTTCGGTTGAGCTGCGAGAGAGCGATGATGGGGATGTTGAGCTCCTTTGCCAAGGCCTTGAGCGAACGAGAGATAGTGCTCACCTCCTGCTCGCGCGAGCCGAGTTTCATGCCGGTGGCGTTCATGAGCTGCAGATAGTCGATCATAATCATCTTCACGCCGCGTTCGCGCACAAGGCGGCGGGCCTTTGTGCGTAGTTCTGTGATAGAGAGTCCCGGAGTCTCGTCGAGGTATAGCGGTGCGCCGTAGACTCGGCGCAGGTTCTGATTGAGGCGATCCCATTCCATATCCGACAGCTGGCCGGACTTGATTTTCTCACCCTCCAGTTCGGCTACATTTGATATCAGACGCTTTACGAGCTGCACATTCGCCATCTCCAGAGTGAATATGGCTATCGGAGTGCTGTAGTCCACAGCCATATTCTTTGCCATCGAGAGCACGAAAGCCGTCTTACCCATTGCCGGGCGAGCTGCGATGATGATAAGGTCGGAGTTCTGCCATCCGGACGTCATTTTGTCGAGGTCGTCGTATCCGGTGCGCAGGCCCGAAAGTCCGGTCTGTGTGTTGGCGGCAGTCTGTATCTGTTCGAGGGCGAGGTTGATGACCGGGTCAACCTGAGTCACCTCTCGTTTGAGCTGATTCTGCGAGATGTCGAAAAGTTTCCCTTCAGCCTGCTGCAGCAGCTGCTCCACGTCATTGCTCTCGTCGAAAGCATTAGTTTCGATTTCAGACGCGAACGTGATAAGACGACGCGCCAGATACTTCTGGGCTATGATTTTTGCGTGAAACTCGATATTTGCGGCCGAGAACACGCGAGCCGTCAGTTCGGTGATATGCACGGCTCCTCCCACTTCTTTCAGAGTGCCGTTCTGCCTCAGCTGCTCGGTGACGGTCATCATGTCGATAGGGCGCTGGTTGAGTCCGAGAGTGGCAATGGCCTCGTAGATTTTCTGGTTGACCGGGTCGTAAAAGCTATCCGGGGTGAGAATGTCGCATACGTTCATATACGCGTCCTTCTCAAGCATGAGGGCCCCGAGCACGACTTCCTCCAGGTCTGTGTCACGCGGGGGGAGTTTGCCGGTGGCGTCGGTGATAGGGGCGGTTCGTGGGTTGCCTCCTCGTTGTGATGAGGTGTAGGGGCGTCGTTGTTGCTGTTCCATAGTGCAAATTTAGCGAAAAAAAACGGGATTGGGTCAATTTGCAGGGTAAGTTAGTGTTCAAACTTAACCGATAGGATTGAAAGGGAATCTGCCTATACAATCGGCGTCATCATTTTGCCGCATCCGGCTTGCCGTTTGGTCGGATATGTTGATATTGTCCTTCACTCCGCAACGAAATCGACTAAAAAACAGCCCGCATATTGTATAAATTAATTTGGGAACTTGCTTATTGCGATATGCGGAAGAAAGTAGGAGTCTGTAAATTTTATATTATATGAATATTTGCTGAATATTGCGGAATTTTAAATTTTAAAAGTTAAAAATCGGGGTTGTTGTGTTGATTTTTGGCGTGAAAATTGGGCTGAATAAAAATATTTAATTACTTTTGCACCACTTTTCAGTAATGCAACTGATACTCATAAAGGTAAAAAGAGGTAAAATTGAAGCGCTTATGAACCATTGTTGTTAATAAGTGTTTAGATAAATGTAAAAATAAATCTGACTTGACATTACTCGGATTCGGGACGGACGGCGGAGTGCCTGCCGGCGTCCGTCCGGAGGCGAGGACTGACTCTGACAGGTGAAAGTTACACAGGCAACACTCCAGGTAAATAAATTCTTTAATCTTTGACAAGTAAGATTGTTATGATGAAAAAGCTGATTATTTCATTCTCGGCTGTCTTCACTCTTACGCTTCCGGCTATGGCCAGACAGGTGAGCGGTGAAGTGGTAAGTGCCGAGAACGGCGATCCATTGATTGGCGCCACCGTGATGGCTGTAGGCACCCATATAGGCACGGCTACCGATATCGACGGCAAATTCACACTTGATGTCCCGGATAATGTAAAGAAAATCCGCGTGAGCTATGTGGGTACTGATCCTGTGGAGATGGATGCTTCTGCGGGATACATGAAAGTAACGCTTCGCGAACTGACGACACTCAGCGAGGTGGTGGTCACCGGTTACGGTGTCACTTCCAAATCGGCCTTTACGGGTGCGGCTTCAGTAGTGGACGGCTCTTCAATCGACAAGAAGAGCGATGTCAACTTTCTCAAGGGAATGGAGGGTAACGTCACGGGTTTCACCTACAATAACTCCACATCATCGCCCGGCACATGGGGCAGTGTCACGGTCCGTGGCCTGGGCACACTCTCTTCGAGTTCGCAGCCTCTGTATGTGATTGACGGTGTGCCGGTAAACTCCGATGCCGATGCTCTGAACAGCGACAGTAACAATGCATTCGACCCGATGGCGGCCTATAATCCGAATGACATAGAGTCGGTAACGGTGCTTAAAGATGCCGCTGCCACGGCCATCTACGGCTCGCGTGCCGCCAACGGTGTGATTGTAATCACCACTAAGCGCGGCACTACCGACCACCTGTCCGTGACTCTTGATGTGAAGCAGGGTTTCACATCGATGGCCAACAACAATATGAAGTATGCCGATGCGGCCACGACTATGGCGCAGTTCGCCCGCGGATACGCCGCGCGTACGGGTATGACCTATGACCAGGCTTATGATGAGGTCAACAATATATTCGGATGGGATGGAGTCACTAACACCAACTGGATTGATGAAGTGACCCGCAAGGGATACTATCAGGACTATAACCTGAGTTTCTCCGGCCGCAGCGGCAAGACCAACTATTACGCTTCTCTCGGCTTTATCGACACAAAGGGTATCGTAATCAACTCCGGCAATACCCGCTATTCAGGACGTCTGAATGTCGACAGCTCTTATGAATGGCTTAGCGCAGGTGTCAACGCTTCATTTTCATATTCGAAGAACAACAACTTCTCGCAGGATACCTCCGGCTCGATGTCGAACCCGATTGTAGGCGCGATCTCTTCGATGACTCCTATGGAGCCTGTCTATAATCCTGATGGCTCATATTACGGTGCCGGCTATCTCTACAACCCGCTTGCCGTCAACGATGCAAAGCTCGGCGACCTTAACGATGTGCGCAACCAGACATTCGTGGCCAACCCATGGATGAAAATCGACCTTCCGTTCGGCTTCTGGGTGAAGACTAATTTCGGTGTCAACATCATCAACCAGGATGAGTATAATTATTGGAGCGGCGTCTACAATCCTCAGGGTCTTGACTACAATGGGCTGGGACAGATGTACATCACGCGTCACAGCACGCTGACCTGGACCAACACCATCGGCTGGAACAAGACATTCAACGATATCCATACGTTCGACCTGTTGCTCGGTCAGGAGATGCAGCGCTACGACTATAAATACAACTTCTATGCGCGCACCGATTTCCCATTCTGCGACGAAGGGATGCGCGATCTGGCCACTGCAGGCAGCCCCGATAACTCGGAGTACGGCACTGCGGCATCACGTCTCGCCTCATACTTTGTGGATGCCAAGTATAATTTGATGAACCGCTACTTCTTCTCGGCTTCATTCCGTCGTGACGGCAGCTCGGTGTTCGGCGCCAACCACCGCTGGGGTAATTTCTGGTCAGTCGGCGCCAAGTGGCGTCTGTCGGAAGAGGACTGGATGCGCGATATCACCTGGATTTCAAATGCTGCCGTCCGTGCGTCTTACGGTACTGTGGGCAACCAGTCGCTTCCCTCGCTTTATGCTTCTCGCGGATACTACAAGGCTGGCTACAACTACCATGGCTTGCCGGGCATGCGTCCCGTACAGGTGGAATCGCCTGAACTGTCGTGGGAGACGAGTCGCAAATTTGACGTAGGTTTCGATTTCGGTATCTTCAACCGTGCAAATCTCACATTCGACTTCTACAACGACGACACAGCCGATGCTCTCTATGAGATGCCTCTGTCGATGACCGGCGGTATAGCCACGGCATGGCAGAATATCGGCAAAATCCGCAATACCGGTATCGAGGTAGGTCTTAACGGTGTGGTGTTCACCAACAATGATCTTACCGTCAATGCGTTTGCCAATCTTTCCTGGAACCGTAACCGTGTGGTAAGCCTCAACAACAGCAAGCCAATCACTACCACAATCCAGATCGTCGAGGAGGGTAGCCCTTATCGTGAGTTCTATATGAAAGAATTTGCCGGAGTGAATCCCGAGACGGGGCGTGCGCAGTATGTGATGGACGATGGCTCTCTGACAGAGAACTATGATGAAGCGCCCAAACGCCGTGTGGGTCAGGCCGACCCGAAGGTTTTCGGTGCGTTCGGTGTCAGCGCGACAGGGTATGGCTTTGATTTCAGCATGCAGTTCAACTACCGTGCCGGCAACAAAGTCTACAACTATGGAGCCCCCTTCACCGGATTCGGCATGAATATGATGACTCCGCTGCAGACGGTGGTAGATAATTCATGGACTCCTGAGAATACAAATGCCGCATATCCGCAGTACATCTATGGCGACCCGTACACCAGTGTGACCAACAACTACTCCACACTCTATCTGATGGATGGCAGTTTCATCCGTCTGAGCAATATCTCGGTGGGCTACACTCTGCCTCAGAAGATAACCCGCAAGGCTCTGATGAACAAGGTACGCTTCTATGTCAACATGGACAACGTGCATACCTGGACGGCAAGCAATTTCGTGGGCTACAACCCCGAGACCTACTCCAACGGTGTGATTGCATGGCAGTATCCCGCCACATTCACATTTACGGGCGGCGTGCAGATAACGTTCTGATCTCCATCGGAGAGAAGCGCCGGGAGGCGACAGGAGCCGATTGCGGCTCCAAATGTAAAAACAATTCAATCAGAATAATACAATGAAAATTCCATATATCAAGGCTCTTGCAGCCCTTACGCTCGGTGCCTGTCTGACAGGCTGCGGCGACAAGTTTCTGGAGACCGATATCCCTAATGGCGTGGATGATGGGATGGCTCTCAACACGGTGAAGAATATCGGTTATGCGCTCAACGGCACGTATTACGCATTTTATTACTACAGTTTTGCAGGCACTGAATCGGTGGTGTTGGGTGACCTCGGCACCGATCTCCCTTACTGGAATGCGAAAAGCCAGCATTTCAATGATATCTACCAGTATTCGGTGACTTCTACGTCAACCATACTCGGTGATATCTGGGAGTATGGCTATAAGGTGGCCGACAATGCGGCCCGGGTGATAGAGGGTGCCGACGCACTCCGTCCGTCGGTGACTGACGAGGATGAAAAGGCCGAGCTTGACCGATATGAGGCGGAAGCTTATGCGTTGCGTGCGTATTCGCAGCTTGCGCTCACAAATATATTCGCCCATCAGATCAAGGTCAACGGTTCGGATTTCTCTTCAATGCCGGGCATTGTGGTAATCGACAAGCCGATGATGCCGTATCAGAATGTGAAGCGCTCTACGGTGGGAGAATCGTATGCCGCGGTAGTCAGCGACCTTAAGAAATCGCTTGAGTATTTCGATGCAGCAGGTCATGATGCCGGCACTATCTTCTATATTTCTCCGAAGGCCGTATACGGACTGTTGGCCCGCACTTATCTCTATATGGAGAATTATGCGGATGCTGCCGATGCCGCCAAAAAGGCCCTTGATCTGGCAGGCATCACAGAGCTTACCTATACAGAAGAGGGCTATAAGGCACTCTATAACGGAGGCGCTTCGAATGTAGAGTCACTCTTTGCGCTCGACATAAATTCCACTCAGAACTGGAGTGCGGAATCTATTGGTACGCTTTGGAGCACTTATGGCTACAGTCCTTCTCCATGGCTGCAGTCGGTGATGGCCGACGGCGATGTGCGGCGTGCCGTATGGGGCTGGACCGACACCAGCACTCAGGATGTGCCTTACTTTAATTCCGGCAAGTTCGGCGCTTTCGGTTTAGGGGGCAATCCGGCTTATGGCACCAACTATCTGGTGAATGCACCGGAGATGTTCCTTATTCAGGCTGAGGCCGCGCTTAAGCAGCATGATGTGCCGGGCGCGCAGGACGCTCTTCTGACAGTGGCGAAACGTAATCCGGTCTATCAGTCGGTATCCGATCTTCCCGCGTCGGAAGCCGATCTGATGGAATTCCTGAAGGAGGAGCGTGCGCGTGAACTCTTTCAGGAGGGGCATCGCCTCTACGACCTGCGCCGCTGGGATGTGAAAGCAGATGTGTATGCATCGTCACCCAGCAGTGTGACATGGATGATTTCAGGTTACGACATCTCGGATCTTGTATACCCGATTCCTGATGATGAAATCAATGCCGGATACGGTGTGACTCAGAATGAAGGCTGGGCATCGACTCTGCCTAAGGTTAAATGATAAGTTTTCCGGTCGCGTTTGCGGCCGGGAAATTTTTTTTTGAGTCGTCAGTATGATGATGTCGGGCGGGGGGAGGGGAAGGAGCGGAGAATCAGACTGTGGCAAGTGACGCCAGAGACTCGGCTACCAGCAGGAGAGTGGCCTGAAGAAGAAGTAAGGCAGTGCGGCGAAGGTCGTCGTTGAGCTGGCTTCCGGAGTGGCGGAGGAGTCTCTTCCAGTTGCGTATAGCCGGGACAATCATGATGAGAGGGGCCACCATCCAGTGGCGCACGGTCATGGCCGGGGCACACAGGAGCAGCAGCCCCGCTACAGATCCGGCCAGATATATGCGGGCCATGGCCTTGCGGCCGAAGAGTACGACGGAGGTGTGCTTGCCCACAGCTTTGTCATCGTCCATGTCGCGGTAATTGTTGACGATAAGCACATTGGCGGCCAGAAGTCCGACGCCTGCGCCGATGGCCAGTGCAAGCGGGAGCACTGCGGCTGATGCTGTGGCGAGCCATGCGGTGAACCCCACCGGCACAAGCCCAAAGAACACTACTACTGCCACATCTCCCAGTCCGTGGTGCGACAGCGGGTATGGTCCGGCACTGTAGGCCAGCGCGAATATCGCCACAAGCACCCCTACGGTAATCAGCCACCATCCGCCCCACCATATGAGAGCGCATCCGGGGACGGCGGCAAGAAGAAGAGTGAGAAAAGTGGCCCGGCGCATTGCAGCCGGAGAGATGTCGCCTTCGGTGACACCCCGACGGAATCCGGCGCGACCCTTGCGGTCGAGTCCGGCACGGTAGTCGAAATATTCGTTGGCGAAGTTGGACGCTATCTGAGCCAGGAGGGCGAATAGCAGGCAGCATACTGCGGGAATTACATTCTGCAGGCCGTGGATGATGGCACAGGCTGTGCCGGCCAAAACACCGGCCACGCTCACAGGGAGTGTGCGTGGCCGCATTGCTTCAATCCAGGGATTCATAGACAAGTGTTTAAACGATATTAGATGAGGAGGCGGGATTTCATATGTCAGGTGACATCGATTACAGACGCAGAATGCATCAGTCGTCGGTGTCGGCTCCGTCGTCGGCGTGGCGCAGCACGTCGACGAGACGTTCGGCCGTGTCGGCCACGACATCAATCTCGAGCAATCCTTCGATAAGGTGCGCAGGCAGGCGGCTTCGACCGTATTTTAGCCCCATCAGAGCCATGGTGAGCGATGCGTTGGCATTGGCATCGCCTCCGTGGCTCACCACTTCGTAGAGGGCTTCTCCGGGATCGGTATGATGCCAAAGGGCCCAAAGTGCCACCCCCATGTTCTTACGCACATACCAGAAAGTCTCGTCGTCGTCGAGGCAGAAGTCGTCGAGCGACCCATCGTGGGCTGTCTCAAGATAAGGGAGTACGCTCTTGTCGAGTCGGGCAGCTATCCCGATGAGGTGGTCGAATCCCACTTCGCGTCGGTGCCAGAGGAGTTCGTTGGCCATTGTGGCGATAATGAGTCCGGAGGCAGTGCATCGTGAATCCCAGTGTGTGAGACGGCAATTGTCGGTCACATGCCGCTCTATATCTTTTGGCCATAGGCCGGCAAGCATGGCTCGCCCCATAGCTTCGTTGGGAGCCTCATAGAGTCCCTGGCGCTCATAGATATGGCGGCAGGCGGCATGAGGGTCGTCGGTAAATCCGGGATGCCCGAGCACCAGTCGCATATGGGCGTCAAGGTCGTCGGCTTCCTGGGTGTCAAACCATTTCTTATATCGTCGGGCAAAGTGGAGATAGTCTACATCGCGGCATTCGATCATGCTTTCGGCCATCTCGAGTATTACTTGTGTGTCGGCCGTATAGTCGCCGCGGCGGTAGCGGCTGCGGTGGGCGTCGCGGATTATCCGGTCATAGTCGGTAAGTCCCTCCGGGTATCTGACCCGGGCTTCGGGACGGGTCATGAATTCGGTGCCGCGTCCTAATGCGTCGCCGATGGCATATCCTATAAGACAGCCATTGATTTTGTTGCTGAAACTCATTGAGTTGAGATTGTCGGGGCATACAGCGTGCCCCGTGGTGACTGGAGTGTGCCGACGTGCGATGCACTGACCGCCTGGTCGGGATTCTCCATGAAACGATAGAAGATTTCGCAAATTTAACAAAAATTTTGAGATTATTTGTCGTTTCCACCGTTTTTCTTTCATGTTTTATCGTGTGTGGCCGTGTGGCGGGGTGTCGGAAGTCAGGAGCGGGACGGGGTGGTGTCGAGAGATGATGGATTAAACCAATGGCGTTGCCGGGGGTCAGTTAAAAGATTAAAATATAATAAAATGAATAAGAAGATTGTATGCGTGGCCGCTATGATGGTCATGGCGATGATGCCGCTTGCAGATGCGTGTTTGGCAAGCGCCTGGAGTCTCAAGGATGCTCTTGGCGGAGGCGGAGTGGGTGAGACTGTATCGAATCTCATTCAGGGAGTGTTTTCCAAGTCGGATCTTACTGTAGCCGACATTGCGGGCAAGTGGACATCGAATGGTTCGGCCGTAAGTTTCACGAGTGATAATTTCCTGCAGAAGGCCGGAGGTGTCGCGGCTGCGGCGGCTATCGAGACAAAGCTCAATCCATATTATGAGCAGTACGGACTCAATGGCGCGGTGATGACCATCAACACTGACGGCACGTTTACGTTCAAACTTAAGGCTGTGACGCTCAAAGGAACGGCCACTTCCAACGGCGGCGGCACGTTTGAGTTCAATTTCAAGGCTTTCGGGTCGATTTCTCTTGGAAGCATGACCACCTATGTGGAGAAGTCGGGCAATCATCTCGACATCATGTTTGACGCAAGCAAGCTGAAAACTCTTATATCCGGTATCGCCAGATTCTCCGGCAATACATTGGCTTCGACCGCCGCATCGCTTCTCGACAGTTATGAGGGTATGTGTGTGGGCTTCGGTATGGACAAGACAGGCTCTTCGACATCGTCAGAGGCCACGACCGAGGGCACTGCCACACCCGATGCCTCCGATGGCCTGACGAAGGCAGCCGGTTCACTCCTCAATATCCTCAAAGGCAAGGGTGAGTAGAATAGAGTCTGAACTTGAAAGGGGGCTTAGTGTAACGTATCCGGTGGCATGTGAATCCCGGGGATTCATATGTGTCATGATAAATCAGGGAGGATGCTTCTCGAGAAGCATCCTCCCTGATTTATCAGTGGCGCTGTCTGCGCGCCGATCATATTCCGTATTGATTACTCAGCTCAGAGTCGATATGCGGGCTATGTATTTTCCGATGATGTCGAATTCGAGGTTCACCTTTGTGCCTGGCTTGATGCGGCAGAAGTTGGTGTGCTCCATTGTATAAGGGATGATAGCCACGCGGAATGAATCGGCTTCCGAGTCGCAAACGGTCAGGCTCACGCCATTGACAGTGACCGACCCTTTCTCTACGGTGACGTATCCGCGTCGTGCCAGTTCGGGCGAGAAATCGTAGCGGAATTTGAAATAAGTGCTTCCCCCGGCCTCTTCGACTTCGGTGCATACGGCGGTGCAGTCGACGTGTCCTTGTACAATATGTCCGTCGAGGCGTCCGTCAATCTTCATGCTGCGCTCGAGATTGACGAGGTCGCCTTCGCGAAGTCCGCCGAGATTCGAGCGCTCCAGAGTCTCGCGGATGGCCGTGACAGTATATGTCTTGTCGGGATGGAGTTCCACAACAGTAAGGCATACGCCGTTATGTGCCACACTCTGGTCGATATGCAGTTCATCGGCGAAGTCGCATCGCAGGGTGAGGTGCAGGTTATCGCGGTCATGCCGCAGGGCCACCACAGTGGCGGCCGCTTCTACGATTCCTGAAAACATACTAAATCAAATTGTTTTTACTAAATTTTTTAAAAAGAAACGCATGTATTCCCCGGGATATTGTTATCTTTGCAAATAAGTCGGCTGCAATTCAGTGGCGACTTAGTCATTACATGCACTCCGCCCCGGCCGACCGGAGCGGGATAACCCGAGAAGACCTCTCTTTTTTTCATGGCTAAACAATTAAACATCCTGCGCAACGACCCATGGCTCGAGCCTTATGCTCCTGCCATCGAGGGGCGCCATGAGGATGTCGTACGCAAGCTCCGTCAGCTGACGGAGCATATCGGCGGCAGCCTCTCAGAGTTTGCTAACGCATATAAATATTTCGGTCTGCACCGCGAGCCGTCGGGGTGGGTGTTCCGAGAGTTCGCTCCCAACGCCACTTCAATCTGGCTGATCGGTGATTTCAGTGGCTGGAAGCCGGAGGAGTCCTATCGCCTCAGCCGTATCGACGGCGGAGTGTGGGAGTTGCATCTTCCGGCCGAGGTGCTGCATGACGGCGACCTCTTCAAGATGCTTGTGGAATGGCCCGGCGGTTCGGGCGAACGTATTCCGGCCTATGCCACTCGTGTGGTGCAGGATGAGCAGTCGAAGATTTTCTCAGCCCAGGTATATGCTCCGGAGCACCCATATGAATTCAGGGTGAAGGATTTCCGCCCCGATGTGAATCCTCTGCTTATCTACGAATGCCATATCGGCATGGCACAGCAGGAGGAAAAGGTGGGAAGCTATGAGGAGTTCCGCACGAAAACCCTGCCGCGCATAGCGGCCGACGGCTACAACGCCATCCAGATCATGGCCATTCAGGAGCACCCGTATTATGGGTCGTTCGGCTATCACGTCAGCAGTTTCTATGCCGCCTCATCACGCTTCGGCACACCTGATGAACTGAGACGCCTTATCGATGATGCCCATGAACTCGGCCTGGCCGTAATCATGGATATAGTGCACTCTCATGCCGTGAAGAATGAAGTGGAGGGGCTCGGCCGACTCGACGGCAGCTACGACCTTTACTTCTACGGCGACAATCGCCGAGAGCACCCGGCATGGGATTCGCTGCTGTTTGACTACGGCAAGGATTCGGTGCTGCATTTCCTTTTGTCGAACTGCAAGTATTGGCTTGAGGAATTCCATTTCGACGGCTTCAGATTCGATGGCGTCACATCGATGTTATATTACGACCACGGTCTGGGGAAGGCATTCGGGGGCTATGGCGATTATTACGACGGCAATCAGGACACCAACGCTCTGACCTATCTCACGCTGGCCAACATTCTGATCCACGACGTCAATCCCGACGCCATCACTATCGCCGAGGAGATGAGCGGTATGCCGGGTTTGGCGGCGAAGTTTGCCGACGGCGGCATGGGCTTTGATTACCGTATGGCTATGGGTGTGCCCGACTACTGGATTAAAATGATCAAAGAGAAGCGGGATGAAGACTGGCATCCGACTTCCATATTTTGGGAACTCACCAACCGACGTGCCGATGAAAAGACTATCAGCTACTGTGAGAGCCACGACCAGGCTCTCGTGGGCGACAAGACTATCATCTTCCGTCTGATCGACAAGGAGATGTATTGGCATATGATGGTGGGCGACGACAATTATACCGTAGAGCGAGGCATGGCGCTGCATAAGATGATACGCCTCGTGACGCTGGCCTCGATCAATGGCGGTTATCTCAATTTCATGGGCAATGAGTTCGGTCATCCGGAATGGATCGACTTCCCGCGCGAGGGCAACGGATGGAGCTATAAGTATGCACGACGCCAGTGGGATCTCGTGGACCGCGAGGATCTGAAATACCGGTTTCTCAACGCGTTCGACAACGGCATGGTGGAACTTGTGTCATCCCAGTTCGGTTTCCAGGCCGAACCGATTCATAAGCTCTGGGAGAAGGACGACGACCAGGTGCTGGCCTTCATGCGCGGTGACTTGATTTTTGTGTTCAACTGGAGTCCCAACAAGTCGTTTACGGATTATGGGTTCCTGGCTCCTGCCGGCGAGTATGAGGTGGTGCTTGATTCGGATGCCGCCGAATTCGGCGGCCACGGTCTGGTGGATGCCTCGGTGCATCATTTCACTCAGCCCGATCCGCTATATTCGCCTTCAGGCAAGGGATGGCTCAAGATGTATCTCCCGGCCCGCACCGCGCAGGTGCTCCGTATGGTGCGCCAAAAACCTGCGAAGGCCGCTCAAAAAAAAACTGATGTAGCCGAAGCTGCCTCGGCCGGGGAAGCGCCCAAGAGGAAGCGTGCAGCAACAAAGAAGGTGTCTGCCGAAGCCTCCTCGGCCGGGGAAGCGCCCAAGAGGAAGCGTGCAGCAACAAAGAATGTGTCTGCCGAAGCCTCCTCAGCCGGAGAAGCGCCTAAGAGGAAGCGTGCAGCAACAAAGAAGGTGTCTGCCGAAGCCGTCTCAGTCGGGGAAGCGCCCAAGAGGAAGCGTGCAGCAACAAAGAAGGTGTCTGCCGAAGCCGTCTCAGCCGAGGAAGCGCCCAAGAGGAAGCGTTCAACTACCCGAAAGACCACAAAAAGCGAGGAATGAAGAAAATAATAGTAGCGATTGACGGATATTCATCTTCGGGCAAAAGCACTATGGCCCGTCAGCTTGCCAGGGAGATAGGCTATCTGTATGTCGACAGCGGCGCGATGTATCGTGCGGTGACCCTATTCGCCCTGCGTCATGGACTGGCCACACCTCATGGAGGTGTTGACGTAGAGTCACTCGTGTCCCATCTGCCTGAAATTTCGGTATCTTTTGCCCTTGCCCCCGACTCCATACAGCATACATGTCTCAACGGTGAGGATGTGGAACGTGAAATCCGTGGTATGGAGGTGTCGGAAATGGTGAGTCCGGTAGCCGCGATTCCGGAGGTGCGTCATCGTCTGGTGGCGCTGCAGCAGGGGTATGGCCGCGACAAGGGTATTGTGATGGACGGCCGTGACATCGGCACCGCTGTATTTCCGGAGGCCGAGATGAAGGTGTTTGTAAATGCATCGCCCGAGGTCAGGGCGCAGCGACGTGTAGATGAGTTGCGTGCCAAGGGTGTGGAAGTAGACTATGACGAGGTTTTTGCCAATGTGTGCGAGCGCGACCGTATCGACACCACCCGCAAGGAGTCGCCGCTGCGTCAGGCTCCTGACGCGTTACTGCTCGACAATGATCACCTCACGCGTGATGAACAGATGCAGTGGCTCCTCGACCGCTTTCATGAAATCACGAAATGAGGAATATCGAGATTGATGCAGCTTCAGGTTTCTGCTTCGGTGTGGTCACGGCCATACGCAAGGCGGAGGAGGAGCTCGATAAGTCCGGACGCCTCTACTGTCTGGGCGATATTGTGCATAATGCAGCCGAGGTGGAGCGTCTGCGCCGCAAGGGGCTGGTCACTATCACACATGCCGACCTTGAGAGCCTGCATGACGTGAAGGTACTGTTGCGTGCCCACGGCGAGCCTCCGGCCACTTATGAGGTGGCACGCCGCAACAACATTGAGATTATTGATGCCACTTGTCCGGTGGTGCTGCAGCTGCAGCGTCGCATCAAGATGGCGTCCGATGCCGGGGAGGCCGGCCTGACAAGCGGGGCCGGGGCTGACGGAATGTCGGTACGCGAGCCGCTGATACTGATATACGGGAAGCCTGGTCATGCCGAGGTCAACGGACTTGTGGGGCAGACCGGCGGACGCGCCATCGTGATACGCGACATAGCCGATCTTGACGGCGTAGACCTGACCCGCGACATACGCCTCTATTCGCAGACCACGAAGTCGCTCGACGGATTCCGCCACATTGTGGCCGAAATTGAGCGACGCAAGAAGGAGTGCGGCGGAGGGTTTGAGTGGTTTGATACGATTTGCCGTCAGGTGGCAAGCCGTATGGACGGTATCCGCACATTTGCCCGGTCGCATGATGTGGTGATATTCGTGAGCGGCACAAAGAGCAGTAACGGCAAGGTGCTATTTGCCGAGTGTCGGAGCGTCAACCCGAGGAGTTACATGGTGTCGGGTCCGGCTGAATTGAAGCCGGAATGGACTGCAGGGGCTGCAAGTATAGGGATATGCGGCGCCACATCCACCCCGGCATGGCTTATGAAGGAGGTGGCCGATGCTTTACGAGAACAGTGAGGAGCGCGATGAGCGCTTTATGCGCATGGCTCTCGCGGAGGCAATGGCTGCTGCCGAAGAGGATGAGGTGCCGGTGGGCGCGGTGGTGGTGTGCGGCGGGCGCGTCATAGCCCGCACGCATAATCTCACGGAGCGCCTGCGCGATGTCACAGCCCATGCCGAGATGCAGGCCATTACTGCCGCAGCAGAGCATCTCAACGGGAAATATCTCACAGACTGCACGCTTTATGTCACTCTGGAGCCATGCCCGATGTGTGCGGCGGCGTTGTGCTGGGCCCAGACGGGGCGGGTGGTGTATGGCGCTTCCGATCCCAGACGCGGCTACCGTGCGGCCTTCGCCGACCCCGACCGGGCACTGCATCCGCGCACCGAAGTGACTTCAGGCGTTCTGGCTGACGAGGCTCTGGCGCTGCTCCGCGGCTTTTTCCGCCGACGTCGGTAGAATCTGTCAGGGGGCCAGACCGAGGCATCGAGTAACTGATTGGCCACACATCGCGGAGTGAGATGTCAAATATGTCAAATTCGGATAAATTAACGAAAAAATCCCCTAAATACTCTAAATTATTGGCGGAATCGTCCTATTTATGGGCAATTTCGCCAATAATTTTGTGGGCTGAAAAATCATTTTTAACTTTGTATGCGTAATTTGAGAGACTATATCTTCTTTCCACAATCTCTCCACATCAAGATATCTCATCTTTCAGCAGGCAAGAAGGGGTTTTGGCACTCTTTGTCTGTTTATAAGTGAATTCGTTTGAACTTTTTTCAATGGCAAGATTCAGATAAGATTTAGATATGCCAAAATATCAATGGATATTGACATTGAAGAAATAAATCCATACACTTAAAAAAGTTTTTGTGAAAAAAATCAAACGAGGTCAGTAACTAAGAATTATAACCAACATCATAATAATTATGAAAATCAGTAACCAAGCAATCCTGCTTTCGCTGTTAGCACTGGGGCTCGGAGCCTGTTCCGAGGATAACCCCTGGGGCTCTCAGCGGGGCAAGGGAAGCATCGATCTGAAGCTATCGGCCTCTGCCGATGTGAAGGATGCCATCCCGGTGCTGCGTTCGGGCGCGCCGGAGCTTATGGCTCCCGATGCGGCGGATTTCGCAATTTCGCTGCGAAATATGGATACCGACCAGGTCCTGACCTGGCCTACTCTTGAGGATTTCAACGCCGAGGGCAGCTTCGACGTGGGCATATATACGCTGACCGCAAGCTACGGTTCGATGTCGGAATGCGGCTTTGACAAGCCTTGTTTTCAGGGTGAGGCCACGGTCAATGTGTTTGAGGGACGCGAGACTCAGGTGGATGTCACCGCGCGTCTGGCCAATACGATGCTGAGTGTGGACTATACGGATGCCTTCAGGGAGTATTTCCTCGATTATTCGGTCACTGCCCATACCGAAGGCGAGGCGAATGTGGTGTTCGCAAGTTCGGAGACCCGCGCCGCATATATGGCCCCGGGCGATGTGATTCTTGATCTGATGATGATCAATCCCAGCGGCCAGACTGCGCGAGTGAGCGCAGCAAGTTTCCCGGCGGCAGCGGCACATCATTATCATGTCACTTTTGATGTCAATGCCGATGCTACGGGTAATTCGGTGGTGCAGGTGATATTTGATGATTCGCTGACTCAGGAGAAGGTGACTATATCGCTTACCGATGAGCTGTTTACATCGGAGGGACCGGTGCTTTCTCCCGAAGGTTTCGAGGATGGCGCCACGGTAGAGGTGCTGTCAGGCAACATGTCGGAGACTCAGCTTAAATTCAAGACCATCTGTAAGAGCGGCATCAAGTCGGCTGTGCTTACCATCGCCGGCGACCATGCGCTCCCCTTCGGTAAGGAGGTGGAACTGGTGGACGCCTCCGAAGCTCTTCAGGCGCAGCTTGAGCAGGCTGAAATCAAGGTGGCCGGCATCTTCAAGAATCCGGCCGAAATGGCAGTGGTGGATGTGACCTCGCTTTCGCGTCATCTCCCGGCCGGCACCTATCAGGTGACGCTGCGTGTCACCGATAAGCTCGACCGTGTGAGCGAACCTGTGACTTTGGCCCTCTCTACGCGTCAGATTGTGCTCGATGTGCTCTCCGGCTCGGCTATCTATTCATATCCGGGCAGCGCCGTGACACAGGACCGCACCGTCGATGCTACGGTATCGGTAAGCTACAACGGTATCAATCCGGCCACTAATATCTCGTTCCAGAACAAGTGTCGCACCGGTGTCTACAAGGACTGCGAGATTGTATCGGTCGAGGAGTCGACACGCACCCGCGCTTTTGAGGAGAAAACCTATCTCTTCCATATCCGCGTGTGTGATGCGGAGACGTCGCCGCTGCCGATGAAGGTGCTCTTCAACGGCGAACAGTGGGGTGATGATTTCACCATCGATGTGGTGGAACCCGTATTCACCCTTGAGGCCGATACTTATGCCACTTATGCGAAGTTCCGCATCAACGCCGAGGATCCTGCCCAGACGGCCACTATCGCCAATGGGCTGAAACTCTATTGGAACGGCCAACAGGTAGTGTCCGGGCGTCTGAAGATAGATGCCGAAAAGGGTATCATCACCATGATAAATCTTGCATCCGACAAGGATCATCAGATGGCATATACTCTTACAGACAAGGGTCCCGGGGTGTACGATAAAGAGTTCACTATCCATACCGAGGCGCAGACTGCGATACCTAACAGAAGTTTTGCTGACATTACTGAAACAATAAATCAGGATATTCAGGTCGGAGGCCAGTATAGGTGTGGGCTGATTGATTACACCAACTGGGTAAATGTAAAGGTAGAAGAGCCTAAATCATGGGCTACTGTCAACGCCAAGACATTCTATTCCGGTGCCAGAACGGTTAACTCTTGGTTTACAGTGGTTTCGACATATATGGATAATGGCGTGGCCGTGCTGAGAAGCGTGGCGTACGATTATGACGGCACAGTCCCGTCGAAGACCGGCAGTTTTGGGTCAGGGAAGCATTATAATACAAATGTTCCTTCGGCATTTGCATCAAAGGCGGCAGGTGAACTGTTTTTGGGCACCTATTCGTTTGATGGCACAAATGAAGTGCGTAATGCAAGAGTGGAATTCTCTTCCCGTCCGTCATCCCTGACATTCGATTATACATATGAGGCATATGAAGCGGATAAGGGTTATGCTGTGATTGAGGTGTTTGATGAGAATGGATCTGTCATAGGTTCCGCATCGGTTGATCTTGAAAGCACCACGGGCAGACAGAGCGTATCTGTGCCTGTGACAAATTATCAGTTCGGAAAGAAAGCCGCGTATGTCGGTGTCGGATTCAAGTCGTCAAAGGGTGATTTCAATTATAGCATACCTGACCCGAGCGTAGACAGTTGGAGCGGTGTGTTGCCGGCGACTCCTTATAAACACTGGTTCGGTCAGAATCAGTACCATACGTTTGCATCCGGTTCAGTGCTGAAAATCGAGAATGTGAAACTTAACTATTAATCGAGCTATAGAATCATGAAACTATATAAAGGTGTATTCTTTTCGTTGGCGTTGGCGTCGCTGTTGGGTGCCTGTTCGAAGGAGAATCCGTTTGGCTCTGAAGAGGAAAATGGTGCCGTGGGGATGCTGATGACAAGTTGCCTCGCCCCATCGCTTACCAATGCCGAAGGGTATGAGGCCGTCACACGTGCCGCTATACCGTCGACCGATGATTTCAAGGTGGTAATCACCCGCGAAGGGACACGAACCCCCGCGGCTGAATATAAATATGCGGATATGCCGGAGGTGCTGACTCTCCCGGTAGGCGATTATGTAGTGTCAGCGCATCACGGCGACAATAATGTGGCCGCGTGGGAAGAACCCTATTATTTCGGTGAGTCTACGTTCCATATCGAGGAGAATAAGATCACCGATGAGGTTGATCCTATAGTGGCGAAACTGTCGAATATCCGTGTGACTATCGTCTATGGCCCGTCGCTGGTGAATGCAATGGGTGCTGATTCCAAGGTCAGTGTGAATGTGGGCGAATCGGGCACTATGAGTTTCGCCGCAGGCGAAGAGCGCTCGGCTTATTTCAAGTATGTGGATAAATCGCAGACTCTGACGGCCACGTTCTCGGGCACTGTCGACGGTCAGCGTGTGGTGGAGACAAAGGCATACGATAATGTGGCGCCGGGCAACCATTACCGCATCACATTCCGTCTGCATACCATAGATCAGGAAGACCCCGGCTCCATCAACGGAGGCATCACTGTGGATGCCTCGGTGGAGCAGGTGGATATGAATGTGACCGTCGATGGTGAAACCGACGAGCCGGAGGAAGACGACATGCGCCCCGTGCAGGGTGGCAATGTCACTCCCGACCCGGGTCCGGGTCCCGACCAGCCCGTGGCGGGTCCGACGGTGACACCTCTGCAGATGGACGGTAAGAACCCGATTGATTTCGATGCCCTCAATCTGTTTGACGACAATCTCTATTGCGCATTCAATGTGGCCTCTTCGGCTGCAGGGGGATTCACTGAGTTTACGGTCGACATCATCTCAGACGACCTCACAGCCGATGAACTTGCAGCTACAGGACTCGCATCGCATCTTGACCTGATCAATACTCCCGATTCCTACGCGGCTGCGCTTCAGAATCTCGGATTCCCCATCAATCAGGGGGGTAAGACATCGGCCGATTTCGATATCTCGGGTTTCCAGATGATGCTTGCCATCTTTGGCCCTCATGAGCATGAGTTCAAGATTACGGTATCAGATGCCAACGGCACTACCGTGAAGAGTCTGAGAGTAGTAATGCCCTAATCCTTTTAAATTGAATTGAAATGAAATCATATATCAAATCCATATCTCTCGGAGCCTCGGCGCTCGTGGCGGTGGCCGCGCTGCAGTCGTGCGCTCTGGAGGAGCCGTTCGGCTTGCAGGGTGAGGGTGAACTCTCGATGAGGCTGGTGATTGATTCCGATGTCACCCGCGCTCAGCTCAACGAGCAGGAACTCGCCGATAAGTGTGTGGTATATATCTCCGGTTCGAAGGGGTTGATGCGTAAGTATGTGGGTCTGTCGAATCTCCCTGAGCGCGAGACTCTCGCGCAGGGGCATTATGTGGCCGAGGCATGGACTGGCGACTCGGTGCCTGCTTCGTTCGACTCTAAGTTCTATCGCGGTTATCAGCCGTTTGATGTGTCGGCCGGTCTGAATGAGGTGAAGCTCACTTGCGGTATAATGAATGTGGTGGCATCGATTGATGCGGCTACTATTGATGAGTCGCTGATAAAGGACTTTTCTGTGACTGTAGAGAATTCCACAGGCTCGCTCACTTTCGATGCCGGTAATTACAGGGATGCCAAGGGGTATTTCATGATGCCTTTCGGTGCCGATGGTGTGCGTGAGTCGTCGCTGAAGGTGACTGTGATGGGCTCCAATATCGCAGGCGACCCGTTTGTAAAGGAGAAAGTCATCACGGATGTGAAGTCGGCTCATGAGTATGTGCTCGGTGTGTCGTATAATCCTGAAAATCCTGACCCGGAGGGGGGCGGCTATATCACCATCACTGTCGATGAACGTGAGAATCTGGTCAGCGATACTGTCGCGATATTTGCCGCTCCGGCCATTGATGGCGTGGATTTCGACATAGAAAAGCAGATTGTAGGCAATCCCGGTCAGTTCGCGGGCGAAAAGGTGGTGAAGGTAATCGCCTTTAATGAAATCCGCTCGTTTACGTTGCAGTGCATTGATATGGCGAGTCTGAATCTTCCGGCGCAGCAGATAGATCTTAAGAACTGTACGGATGAAATCAAGTCCACGCTTAATAGTGCGGGTATCACCTGGGATAAGACTGTGACGCCTGTCACCGGCTACGACGGCATAATGCGTCAGCTTTCTTATATACGGTTCTCATCGCATTATCTCAATAATCTGCCGGAGCGCGCCACTGAGTATATCATCCGCCTTACGGCTACCGACGGATCGGGCAAGACCACTACGCGCGACCTGCGTATCGCCGTGGGTGAGGAGGCGATTGTATACGACGACCCCATAATCGTGGATGATCCGGTCGATCCGAATAATCTGATGGCCGTGGGTTCGCGTTCGGCGACGCTGACGGTATCGCTTAATGATGAGTCGGTTGTCAATCCGGGTGTGCGCTACCGCGAGGAGGGCACTTCGGCATGGCTGACTGTTCCGATTGCGGCCAGGCGTGCGTCGGCCAAGTACACTGTGACCCTTACAGGCCTTAAGCCCTCGACCCGCTATGAGTATCAGGCTGTGGCCGAAGGATTCGTTTCGGAGTCGATGTATCTCTCTACAGAGAGTGAGTATGTGATACCCAATGCCTCGCTTGAGGAGTGGGGCACTTACACGGCAAGCACAATGCTCGGCAAAAGGACCGTGATCTTCCCGGGCACTTCCCGCGATACCAATTTCTGGGATTCCGGAAATGAGGGGGCGGCTACGGCAAATAAGGTCGTTCTGGATAAGAGTTCGGATATGGTGGGCTCGGGTCAGTATTCGGCCCGTCTGGCATCTACTGCGGCTCTGGGCATCATTGCTGCCGGCAATATGTTCTCCGGTTCGTATGTGAAGACTGACGGCACCGACGGTGTCCTTTCTCTCGGTCGGGAGTATGACGGTTCGCACCCCGCGAAGGTGCGCGTGAAGGCCAATTACCGTCCGGGCGGAAGTGTGACGATCAAGTCGGGCAATGAGAAGTATGTGGATATCACCGAAGGCGGCAATGACCACGGTCAGATCTATGTGGCACTTACCACTGCTCCGATTGAGATCCGCACCAAGGCATCCAACCGCAAGCTCTTCCCCGCCACGAAACTGAATGAAGATGGGGAGGCTGCCGAAGATTATGATAAGGTGGTGGCTTACGGTCAGGTGACCTGGGATGCCGCTTTCGGTCCTGACGGAGGTCTGGCTACGGTGGAGATTCCGTTTGAGTATCATGATATCGCCAGGACGCAGAAGCCGCGTTATCTCGTGATTGTGGCCTCGGCATCGAAATTCGGTGATTTCTATTGCGGTTCGTCATCAAGTGTGATGTATCTCGACGATTTCGAGCTTGTATATGAATGATTCCAAGGTCCGGGCGGAGGAATCCGGCCGGGCCGGCTGCTGATAAGTATGGGGGAGTGACACCTGTGTGACTGTCGCTCCCCCGTTTTTTTAATCTTTAATCGGCAGTTTGCCGTTTTTTGGCTAATTTTGCATTCTATTTCGGGAGTGACTCGTCAGGAGCCGCTTTGCGATGAATAATCTATATTTGAGACACTTTTATATGGGTATCTTGACTAATCTACGGCTGGTGATGGCGGTCGCTTTGGCGGCGGTGGCGTTGGCACTCCCGTCGGGGGCTGCGGCGCAGGAGTCGTTTGAGCGTGAAATCGAGTCGGTAGTCTTTGTCCCGAAGGGACAGTGGATTACCGGGCTTTCGGTGGGCTATCAGCAGTCGGCGCAGAATAAGTATCAATTCTTCTTATTTGAGGGTATCACTGGTGATACTTATCAGTTCAAGGTGTCGCCGATGCTGCTTTATGCGTTTAAGAATGACGCGGCGGCCGGCGGACGATTCTCTTATTCCAGGTCGCTGACCAAACTGGAGGAAGCTGACATCGTGCTCGATTCGGAGACGGATTATGAAATCGATCATCTCTATCGTCTGAGTCATTCTTATACATTCTCCGGACTCTACCGCAATTATTTCTCTATTGGGCGGTCGCGGAGGTTTGGTTTCTTTAATGAATTGCAGTTTTCGATCGGAGGTGGACAGGCTAAGCTGATGCAGGGCACTTCGACAGAACTGACCGGCACGTACGAGCGAGATTTCAAGCTCGGCATCGGTCTGACACCTGGGCTGTGTGTATTCCTCAACAATTATTCGGCTATGGAGGTGAATGTAGGTGTGCTCGGCTTTTCGTATACGTCGACCAAGATGGTGACCGACCAGATTTATGTGGCCAGGCGTAACTCGAAGATGGCCAATTTCCGTATCAATCTGTTTTCTATCTCGTTTGGAGCGGTGCTGTATCTATGAATAAGTTGATTGCATTTATTTTTCTGATTGTGGCCGCTGTGGCGCCGGCCCGAGGCACGGCGCGGGTAGTGTCTGATGCGGCCGAGACTGAGACTCCGGGGCGTGAGAACGGCAGGATGGTGTGGATTCCCGACTCGATGGCGGCCGATGTGGAGACGTTGCTCAAGGGGCATTCGCGTGTGGTCGACGACCCTCTGCGTCTTGACATGGGAGAGAAGGTGGTGTGGCGTGGCGATACGATACCGATGGTGCTGCGTTCGCGCAATTTAGGACGCTATGACCGTGGGCTATTCAATTTTCTGTTTATTCCTAAGGGAACGTGGAAGGCCGGTCTGACGGTGTCGTATGGCGAATTTTCTACCACTGACCTGCAGCTGCTTAATCTCATCGGCGATGTCGATGTGAATGCGCATACTTTTAATATCAAGCCTTATCTCAGCTATTTCCTGCGCAATAATCTGGCGCTTGGCGTGAGGATGGGGTATACCCGCAGCTCCGGGGCGATAGATTCGTTTAAGGTGGATATCGATGAGGATATGAATTTCAATCTCCACGATATCGGGTATCGTGCAGAGTCTTATTCGGCGGCGGTGATGGTGCAGCAATATATGGGACTGACCCGCCGGGGGCGTTTCGGAGTGTATAATGAGGCAGAATTGTCGTTTTCTTCCGGTAATAGTGATTTCGACCGTCCCTATGCCGGAGTGATGAAGCGCACACATACCACAAATATGGAGGCGAAGCTAACTTTCTCGCCCGGTGTGTGTGTGTTTATCATGGAGAATGTGTCGTTTAATCTTTCGTTCGGTGTGTTCGGTTTCTATCTGCGTAATGAGAATCAGCAGGTGGATGGCGTGCCGGAGGGTTCCCGCTTCACTTCGGGGGCCAATTTCCGTATTAACCTCTTTAATCTGGCTTTCGGCCTCGGCATTCATCTCTGATATGACAAAAGATATTGGTAATATATGTAAGGCCCTTGGGGCCTCGGCACTGGCCGGAGTTGGTGCGCTTGCTTTGGTTATGTCTGGCGGGTGTATAGAGAATGACCTGCCGTATCCGTCTATCCCACAGCATATTCTGGCCTTGGCGGCCGAGGGGGAGAGCAGGGCCTCTCTGATTGATTCGCTCAATTATACGGCTACGGTGTATCTTGATGAGACGGTGGATATACTGAATGTGGCTTTCTCGGAGTTTGAAATCACTCCCGGGGCCACGTCCGATCCCAATCTCAGCGAGGGCACCTATGATTTGTCGAGACCGATGGTGGTTAGACTGTCGCGTTATCAGGATTATACCTGGGTGCTGACAGCCGAGCAGAGTATCGAGCGGTATCTCACTGTGGCCGGGCAGATAGGTGAGACGGTGATCGATGCCGTGGGGCATCGCGTGCTGGTGCGTGTGCCGGAGACTGCTGATCTGGCTAATCTTGAGCTGACTTCAATTAAGCTCGGTCCGGTGGGTATAACTGAGATGTCGCCCGACCTGCAACCCGGAACTATCGACCTGTCGGCTCCGCTTATGGTGGATGTCACATGCTGGGGGCGCACTGATACGTGGGGCATTTATGCCGAGAAGTCGGCTCTTGTGGTGCAGACTACGGCGGTCGATGCATGGTCGCAGGTGGTGTGGGCTTATGGAGCGGGTCCGGCGGATGTGAGCAATTCGTTTCAGTATCGCCGTTCGGATGCTGAGGATTGGATTGATGTGCCGCAAAAGGATGTGTCGCAGCCTGCCGGGCAGGGTGCCTTCTCCGTCTGTATCGCGCATCTGGAGCCGCTGACGGAGTATGTGGTGCGCGCTGTGTCGGGCGAAGATGTGGGCAATGAGGTGACAGTGACCACAGGCTCTACGCCGATGCTCCCTGATGGCAGCTTTGATGAGTGGTGGCTCGACAGCAAGGTCTGGTGCCCATGGGCTGAGGGGGGAGAGCGCTTCTGGGATACCGGCAATACCGGAGCGGCTACTCTCGGTGATAGCAATGTGCAGCCTTCGGAGGATACGCCCCCGGGCATTTCAGGACAAAGCGCTCAATTGGAAACGCGGTTTGTAGGACTGTTCGGTATCGGCAAACTTGCCGCCGGATCAATCTATACAGGTAAGTTCCAGCGAGTGGACGGCACCAACGGGATTCTTGATTTCGGCCGTGAATGGACTACCCGGCCGGTGCGTCTGCGCGGTTACATGAAGTATAAGACTGCGCCGATAGATTATACATCCACTGAGTATGCCTATCTGAAGGACAGACCCGATTCATGCCATATATATGTGGCGCTGACAGACTGGTCGGCTCCGTATGAGATACGCACTAATCCGAAGAATCGTCAGCTGTTTAATCCGTTGTCGCCTGAAATTATTGCGTATGGCGAACTGATTGTAGGACATGATACTGATTGGCAGGAATTTGAAATCGAGTTGCAGTATCGTAGCACTTCGCGTGTGCCGCGTTATATTCAGATTACTTCGGCCGCTTCGAAGTATGGCGACTTTTTCACCGGCGGCACAGGGGCCTGTCTGTGGGTGGATGATTATGAGCTGCTATATGATTATTGACGCCTTCGGCAGTAGTGTTTGCAGGATAATGCGCTGCGTGTGTTCCTGTATATCCGCGCAGAGACCGCTCTATGCGGGTAATCGGGAATTGCGTAGTAAGTGTTTGAATTTTAAGTAAGTGTTAAGTAAGTGTTCAAATTTAATTTATACAATATGCGGGCTTGTTTTTTAGTCGATTCCGGTGCGGAGTGAAGGAGAATATTAACATACTCGACTGAGCAACAAGCCGGAAACGGCAAAAAAACCGCATATTGTATAGAAGATTCCCATTTAATTGCTATCGGTTAGATTTGAACACTTACTTATTATGTTTATTTAGAATACTTATTTATGGATAAAAAAGACTGGCGGCTCTCAAAGCGCATACGCTCTTTCGGCTACGCTTTCTCCGGAATAGGCCGACTCTTTTCTCAACCGAATGCCTGCATTCATGCGGCGGTGACTGTGTTGGTGATTGCAGCCGGAGTATGGCTGCGGATATCGGCTACGGAATGGTGTCTTGTGTCGATTTGCATCGGCGGAGTGCTGATGGCCGAGGCGTTCAATACGGCTGTTGAGGCGTTGGCCGACAAAGTGTCGCCCGGTTATGACCCTTTGATAGGGAGGGCCAAGGATCTGGCGGCGGGGGCTGTGTTGATTTTTGTATTGGCAGCTGTGGCTGTCGGGTTGATAATATTCATCCCTAAAATTGCGGCATCAGTGTAAATTCAATAGTCCGGTGATTTCGGGGAGGAGGTTTGTAATAGTTTGATATTCAATGTGTCGCGTTGATTTTAAAATCGTTGTTTCAAGTTGTTTGTCCTCAAGAGGATACGTTGTTTTCGCCGAACTGTTGTAAATGAAAAATCAAAATAATTCTTTCCATTGAAAAGATTTAAGCGACTTCAATGTTGGAATTTCCACATTTATCTGTCAACCTAAAATTGCTTATGAATCGTATTACTGTATTGCTGATTGCAATTCTGTCGATAATGAATATCGCCCGACCTGCCTTGGCGCAGGAAATTTACGCTCCTGTGCCTCAGCCGGCTGTGATTTTGGAGCGTTCGGGCGTACAGAAATTGGTGGGTACCACTACTGATATAACTGCGGTGGCGCTTCCGGTGGCCACGTTGGCCGGCGTGCTGCTGACGGGCGACTGGGAGGGGCTTCGGCAAGGAATATATACGGCTGTCGCCGGAGTCTCGGCTGTATACATTCTTAAGTTTTCGGTCAGGGAGAAGCGACCCGACGGGTCGAATTATTCTTCCTTCCCGTCGATGCACAGTGCCACTGCTTTTGGTTCGGCCGCATTTCTGCAACGGCGTTACGGATGGAAATTCGGAGCTCCGGCGTATGCGCTTGCCGCTTATACGGCGGTAGGCCGGGTGGTGGCGAAGAAGCATTTCTGGTGGGACTGTGTGGCGGGAGCCGCCATCGGGGCGGCGAGTGCCTATATATTTACCACACCCTGGGCCAGGCGGCATGAGCTTGCGGTTGCCCCGACTGCGACGGAAACTTCAGCAGGCATTGTGGCCTCGTTCTCATTTTGAACTTTGACACCCCTTTAGCGGGGTGTCTTTTGTTTTGTGCAGATTGTATAAAAGATTTTCTTTCGCTTACTATCGTTTAAATTTGAATACTTACCTTGTAATGTGGATGGTAGGGCATTGTTTTATGATTCCATAGAGGTCAGTGTAGGCCGGATATGTGATTTTTTTGTGACAACCTGGAAGATTCTTACTCCACCCCGGCCTTATCTTGGAGTAGGGGAGTGGTAAAGGTTTTATGTATGAAACATAAATTAACATCAATTTACAAATTTTGATTCGATTGACTGACAATGATTTGCAGGCATCTGCGGCATAAATTTTGAAAAAAATCGCGTCAGGATTTGCACAGCGTCGAAA